>ERZ1034913.10-NODE-10-length-244507-cov-391.632484_pt1 | contig 244507 bp, 246 predicted proteins | sample MGYA00520697_ERZ1034913 | MGnify/ENA primary metagenome ERZ1034913 (study PRJEB33766, sample SAMN09781786) | gut metagenome | biome: gut microbiome | host: Homo sapiens | place: Madagascar | study: EMG produced TPA metagenomics assembly of the PRJNA485056 data...
TCAAGAATACAATCATTCAATTATACAAACTTCAACAATATAAAAGGGGCGCAGAACGACCATAATATTAATTTGAGGGGCGCAGAACGACCATAATATTAATTTGAGGGGCGCAGAGCTTCCAATAAAAAAAGATTTAGCAAAAGTTCCTGTAGGGTTTAAATATGGGGCAAATATCCATTTTGGAGAATATATTGACCCAAATAGAACAGTCCCACATATTGATTACGAAGAATATTTAGCCCTTAGTGGTGCAAGAAAAACAAGACTTAGAGCAAGATATAAAACATTTTTATCACGTAAAACAAACCAAGAAGGATTGTATGACAACAAATACACTACAAATCCTCTTTCAAATGAAAAAACAGTAGAAGCATTTTTTGATGTGGCAAAAATGTATAACAAATACAAAGGTCAACCAATTATCTGTTTAGGAAGAAGCCCAAAATGGTTTCTAAATACTTCGTTGTGGATGAAAGACGGAATTGACGGATACGATTTCGTTGCCTTTTCAAAATATTGGTATCGCCCAGATCCAATTGATGGAGTAAAACTAATTCCTAGCATGGCTCCAACAGAAAAAGAAATAAAATCATACAGGAAATATTTAGATAGAATTCAAGCTGATCCAAAATCTATCGTTGCATTCCACGAAGCAACTGGCAAGAAAACAATTCTAACAGACTTTATCGCAACAGGTAAAGGAGCTGCTTCGTTCCTAGATATTATGGGACACTATGCACAAGATGAAGGCATTTTAGAAAAATTTGCCAAGTCTATAGAAATTGTTGGAATTGGCTCTATGGATTATCTAGAAAGTCTAAACCCATACTTAGAAGAATTTTCAGAACCAAGCGTTCCGCTACCTCCAATATTGCAAAAATATGGAAGAGATATTAAACAACACTTCTACAATATCAAGAATTTCGAAATGTTCAAAGATATGTTGATGAACCAAAACGTAAATGAATGCCGTTCTACATACTATCCGCATCAAGCTTGGACAGTTTACCAACCGGATAAATTTAAAACAGGTTTGATTAAAGATATGAGTAAGGTTAAAGAAATTCGAGAATCAATTCCAACCTCAAAAGGGGACAGTATGTCACACTTTAGTCCTGCAATGTTTGATTTCAGAAACTTGTTGAGTTTCCATATTTTTGACGAATTAGATAAGGCAAATCTTCTAATTGAAAAAGGAGATAGAGAAAAAGCTAAGAAAAGATTCAAAGCAACGAAAAAATTTGTTAGAGAATTAAAAAAAGCTATGTAAGCTTATATAAAAAGCCTCAAAATAATAATGAGGCTTTTTTATTTTTAGAAATAATAAAAGAACCGATTTGAATAAATCGGTTCTTTTGTACTCTGTATGGTTTGTAAAGATTAACGTTTTGAGAATTGGAATCTCTTACGAGCTCTTTTTCTACCATATTTTTTACGTTCTTTAACACGTGGGTCTCTTGTTAATAAACCTTCCAATTTAAGAACGTTTTTGAATTCTTCGTTAGATTTTACCAAAGCTCTTGAAATACCGTGTCTGATAGCACCACATTGTGATACAACACCGCCACCAACAGCTTTAACTCTAACATCATATCTGTCTTGAGTTTCAGTCAAAACTAATGGTCTGTAAACTAACATTTCGATTGCAGGTCTGTTTCCGATGTAATCAGTTAATTTTTTACCGTTTACGAAAATTCTGCCGCTGCCTTTTACTAATTTTACAACTGCAATAGAGGTTTTTCTACGGCCTGTTGCTTTAATTTCATCTGCCATTATTTAGCCTCCTTTTCTAATACGATTGGTTTTTGAGCTGCGTGTGGATGTTCAGCTCCTGCATAAACTTTCAATTTATTGAATTGTTCAGCACCCAATGTATTGTGTTGTAACATACCACGTACAGCATGTTCAATAACGATTCTTGGGTCTTTTTCCATTAATTCTTTGAAACTAGCTGATTTCAAACCACCTGGGTAACCAGTGTGGTGTAAATAAATCTTATCAGTTTCTTTTTTACCTGTAACTTTCACTTTTGCAGCGTTGATAACGATAACGAAATCACCTGTATCAACGTTTGGAGTGTATTCAGGTTTGTTTTTACCTCTCAAAATGTTAGCAACTCTAACAGCCAAGCGACCTAATGTTTCGCCTTCTGCATCAATTACATACCATTTTCTTTCAACTTCTAGAGGTTTTGCTGAATATGTTTTCATTGCATTTCTCCGTTTATATTTTAGTACATTACTTTCATCAATGTTAATCCGTACGGACTAACTGTCATCCCCGCCTTTTGACGGTTCTTTGCCTCCAAAACTTCTTTCATGTGTTCAGGAGTCAAATTGTGCCCTTCTATTTCTAAAAGGGTTCCGACAATTGTTCTCACCATATTGTATAAAAAACGATTCCCTACAATATCAATAATCACATTGTCGCCGACCTTTGAAACTTTCGCCTCATATATAGTACAAATTTTGCTTGGGTTAAGCGTTCCGGAACTCTTGAAACTTGAAAAATCATGTTCGCCAAGAAGGTAATTCAAAGATTTTTGCATCCTATCAACATCTGTCTTGAATTTCACTCTCAACAAATCACCATCAAAAGCATTTTTACAACGTCTGTTTACAAATTCAAACCTGTAATAACGCTTCTTTGCCGATTTTTGAGCATGAAACCTATCATCCACAACTTCCAAATCCGAAACCGAAATATCATCTGGTAAAATTTCATTTATTGAATAGAGAAACTTTGAAGCAACAATCGTTTCATCAACATCAAAATGAACTACCTGACCCAAAGAATTTACTCCTTTGTCGGTTCTTCCGGAAAATACTGTCCTAATCGGTCTGTTATTATTTGCAGCCTTGCTGCGTATCAAAGTACAAAGTGCTTTTTCAAGTTCTCCTTGGATTGTCGGAGAGTCTATCGGGATGCCATTTTCAAATTGAATTTGGCTACCCGAGTAATTCTTTCCGATATATTGAACCTGAAATGCATAACGCATCAAATTACACCAATTGAATTAATGCCATTTCAGATGCGTCACCACGTCTTGGTGGTAAGTGGTAAATTCTTGTGTATCCACCTTTTTTATCAGAATATTGTTTTCCGATAATTACAAACAATTTTCTTAAAACTGTTTGAGATGCTAATTTTTTATCAGCTTGTGGAGCTTCAAAAACTTCACCTGTAGCCAAATCCATATATTTACCAGTTTCTTTGTTGTAAATATATCTTGCAGCTTGACGGATTGAGTGAAGGTCACCTTTTTTTGCAAGAGTGATAATCTTTTCAGCGTATGGTTTCAATGCTTTTGCACGAGCCATAGTTGTAGTGATTTCACCGTGTACAAAAAGTTCAGTAGCTAAAGAACGCAACAAAGCTTTTCTTTGGTCTTGCGCTTTCCCTAGCGTATGTTTTTTACACATATGTCTCATTTTTCTGTATCCTTTACTTAATTAATTGTATTTACTTTCAATAATTGGAATTAACCAATCATATCTTCTTCCACTGGGCTTGGAGCTAGGTCTAAACCAAAGTGGTGTAATCTTTCGATAACTTCATCTGATGATTTTTTACCGAAGTTTTTAATATTTAACAAATCATGTTCTGATTTTTTCAACAATTCAGACATTGAATTGATACTTGCTCTTTTCAAGCAGTTATATGCTCTTACAGATAATTCCAATTCTTCAATTGTCATTGTTGGAGCTTCTTCTTCATCAGCCTCAGATTCTTCAACTTGAACAGCAGGAGCAACTACAGGTTGACCTGTGATAGCTGCGATTTGCATAAAATGTTCAATCAAAAGATTTGAAGCTTGGCTCAAAGCGTTTTGAACATCAATTGAACCATTTGACCAGATTTCCAAAGTCAATTTGTCAAAGTCTAAAGCATCACCAACACGAGCACTTTCTACATTGTAGCTAACTCTTTTGATTGGCATGAATGTTGCATCAATTGGCAATACGTCAATTGTAGCATCTTTAGCGTCTCTTGGAACATCGTTAGGAACATATCCTTTACCTGTATCAACAATAACATCTGCATGGAATGAACCACCGTCAGCAACTGTACAAATTAACCAATCAGGGTTTACAACTTTAACACCTGCAGGTAATTGAATATCACTTGCTAAAACCGGACCTGGTTTATCAACGTCAATTCTCAAGTGTTGAGATTCTTTAGAGTCAGTTTTAACAACCAAACCTTTTAGGTTTAGCATAACGTCAATAACATCTTCTAAAACACCTGGAATTGCGGTATATTCGTGAGTAATACCTTCGATTCTTGCACTTGTAACAGCTGTACCTTCAAGACTTGATAATAATACACGTCTCAAAGAGTTACCGATAGTAGTACCGAATCCTCTTTCTAACGGTTCGATTACGAATTTACCGTATTGTGAACCGTCAGAGCTTGTTGCTGTATTAACACATTTAATTTTTAATTCCATATTATTTAATCTCCTAGTTTTTCGATTAACTATTTGTTTTATGTTAAAAGTTTTGAAGAAAGGACTCAAGATTAACTTGCATCCTATCTTCGAGTTCTATTACTTAGAGTAATACTCAATTACAAGTTGTTCCTTAATTTCAGAATCTAATTCTTCTCTTTCAGGAATTCTATCAAATGTAATTTTCAATGCTTCTTTGTCGATTGTCATCCAAGCTGGAGCACAAGCCATATCAATCATTCCGATTACATCGTTCAAGTATTTAGCACTCTTAGATTTAACAGTGATTACATCACCTGCTTTTACAAGGTAAGATGGGATATCAACTTTTTTACCGTTTACAAGAACGTGACCGTGATTAACGATTTGTCTTGTTTGTTTACGAGTGATACCGAATCCTGCTCTGAATAGAATGTTATCTAATCTTGATTCAAGAAGTTGAAGTAAGATAGTACCAGTAACGCCTTTTCTTCTTGCAGCTTCATTGTAATATCTAACGAATTGTTTTTCGCTTACTAAATATGTAAATCTGATTTTTTGTTTTTCAGCCAAGTGCAATGCATATTCAGAAAGTTTTTTTCTAACTGCACCGTGTTGACCTGAAGCAGTTTGTCTCATTGAAGATGTTAATTTTCTATTTGACAAATCTGTTACTTTTTTATTTCTAAATAATTTATTAGTTGGTCCTGTATATCTTGACATTTAATTTTCTCCTTTTTCTTATGTGGGGCATCTATGGTTTGCGTTTGGACTAATTCGCAAGCCCCCACTGATGTTACTAATTTGAGAGTATGAGTTTTGCCTGTCTTGAAATTTCACTTTCGTTTCATTCAGGCGGCAACATCATCCTGTTCATATTGCGCAACGCAATACGGCTGCACTGTACTATACTCTACGTTTTTTAGGTGGACGGCATCCATTGTGAGGAATTGGAGTTACATCTTTAATTAATGTAATTTCCAAACCTGCAGCTTGGATAGCTCTGATTGCAGTTTCTCTACCTGAACCAGGTCCTTTGATATGAACTTCAACTTTTTTCATACCTTGGTCGATTGATTTTTTAGCTACCATTTCAGCAGCAGATTGAGCTGCAAATGGAGTACCTTTTCTAGCACCTTTAAAGCCAGAAGCCCCTGCTGTTGCCCAAGCAATAGCATTACCTTGAGTATCAGTAGAAGTTACAATTGTATTATTGAAAGTTGACTGAATGTGTACAACCCCTTGCAATACATTTTTCTTTTCTTTTTTCTTAGTTTTTTGTGGTCTTGCCATTTCTTTATCCTTTATTTTTTTAATTTAATATTTATATTTCTTGTATGTGACCCTGAAAACAAGTTCAGGGTTAGATATTTGTAAAGCTCACTTACGTTCGCTAACAACTATCTTACTTTTTCTTTGAAACTGGTCCAGTTTTCTTACCGCGTTGAGTTCTTGCGTTTGTTTTTGTTCTTTGACCGCGGCATGGAAGTTTACGTTTGTGACGCATGCCTCTAAATGAACCGATTTCTTGTAAACGTTTGATGTTCATTGTAATTTCACGTCTCAAATCACCTTCAATATGGTAATTAGACAATTCATTACGTAATAATTTAATATCTTCATCTGTTAAATCATCTGTTCTTAAATCAGGTGAAATACCTGTAGCAGCCAAGATTTTCTTAGCTCTTGTTGGTCCTATACCGAAAATGTAAGTTAATGCAACTTCCATTCTTTTGTTACGAGGTAAATCTACCCCTACTAGTCTTGCCATTTAATTTTCTCCTTTTCTGTTGTTAGATTTTTTTGTTTATGAGGCTTAAATACTTCCTCACCAACTACTGTTTTGCTCGTAGTTTCAGCATAGATTGTCCATCTGTATTAAATTTTTGCTTTACACTCCGCACCGCTCATTTTGTTTTATTTCATAAAACTGCCATTCGCTTGCTCCGTGACTCTTCGTGCTGGGTTCGTGCTACGCACTCACACGGCGCACTACGCAAAATTTAACCTTGTCTTTGTTTGTGCTTAGGGTTTTCACAAATTACTGCAATTCTTCCTTTTCTTTTAATGCATTTGCATTTGTCGCACATTTTTTTTACTGATGATCTTACTTTCATTTTCTTTTCCTTTATAAATAGTTTGTACGTGAGATTTTACTTTAACCTGAAGGTAATACGTCCTCTTGACAAATCATACGGAGTCATCTCGACCTTAACTCTGTCGCCCGGTAAGATTCTGATGAAATTCTTCCTAATCTTACCTGAGATGTGTGCCAAGATTTCGTGGTCATTTTCAAGCTTTACACGAAACATCGCATTTGGCATTGATTCTATAATTGTACCTTCTAATTCTATTACGTCTTTTGCCATTTTTTCCTCATTTTCGGCCTTGTAAATACACCCATAGCATGGGCTTATTTTAATAATACTTGCAAAATATTTGATTGCAAGCTAATATCGCAAGGTTTTTAAGGGAACTTAACATGGGAAAATTTATTTGTTTTTATAAAAATACAACACAACCTGAAATTACAACTTTCGCCCAAAAATCAAATAAAATCTCAATTACTAACATGTTGTAAATTTTTATTAAGCATTTCTTATGTGTACATTTTTAATTAAACAATTTAACAAATTCTTATGAAATTTTGAGAAAATTTTCATTATTGCCACGAAAATTTCATCATGCTAACATGTATTTATGGAAGAAGTCACAATCAAACGAATGACTCCTGACGATATTGACGGAGTTATAAAAATTGAAGAGTCCGCATACGGAGACCACCATTGGTCAAGAGCATCTTTTCTTAACGAAATCAGTAATGAGTTAGCAAAATATTACACTCTCCATACACAAGACGGAGTTCTTGCAGCTTATGCAGGGTGTTGGCATATTTTGGAAGAGGCTCACATAACAACAATTGCAGTTGCACCTGAATTTAGAAGAAAAAGTTTTGGACAAGCGTTGCTAAAAAGAATAATTGATGACTGCTACTTAGAAAAAATCAAATATATAACACTAGAAGTCAGAGTGAGCAACACACCTGCAATAAACTTGTACACAAAATACGGATTTTCATCTTTCGGAACACGAAAAGGGTATTATCAAGACAACAATGAAGATGCACTTATTATGTGGACAAAGAATATATTTTTTGACGAATTTAAAAATCAATATGAACAAACTGTTAAAAATCTTGAAGGGAAAATAATTATTAAATGAGCGAAGAAGTCTTAATACCCAAAATGACGCGTATTGACAAAACCAAAAGAAGGAAAATCAAAATTCCGATGCTGAATGTTGTCATAATTCTTTTTTGTACATTATTGCTCATCGCATCAACTTTTGTAAACATTGAAATCAGGCACTACATTGTACCATTTGGACTATTTTCAGACAAAGATTTAACACCTGACGATTTCATTTACACATTTAGCTTAATTCCACAAATTCCGACATTGATGTTTATTTGCTCAACTTTAGGCAAAAGAATGGCATTAACAAGTACAATTATATATATATTAATTGGGCTGTTTGTTTTTCCGGTATTTGCGCTTGGTGGTGGATTTCGATATATAGCGCAATACGGATTTGGATATATAATTGCATACATTCCTGCAGTTTTGGTAGCTGGTAAATTTTTAGAAAACAAATATTCCTTTGGAAATATGATAAAAGCAACCATAACAGGGGTATTAACGATTCATATTGTAGGAATTTTCTATATGATATTTGTTGTACTAATCAAACATTCAGGAGCATCGTTCATTTCCGGTTGGATTAATGCCCAAAGCGGACTAAAAATCGTCTACGACCTTATCGCAAGCTTTGTGCTGATTTTGATTGGCAAATATCTCCACAGTGGATTGAAGTACATTATGGAATAGGCGGAAGATAACATTTTACTTGGCAAATCTGCAAAAATATGATATAACGGCATCATTCGCATTTAAAAATACGCAAACATCCTAACCCCTACTTAAATAAACAAAAGGTATTATTATACCTTTATTTGTTCATACAAAAGCTAAGAAAGGAGAGTAGAGTATTAATACGAGCTAATCACAAAATATACTGTAAATATTAGAACTACTGAAATATTAAAAATAGCGAACCACAATCCTGAATAAAAAATAAAGAGATAAATGTTTTTAGGAATAATTGTTAATCTAAACTTTGGCAATCTCTTTGGGTTTCTTTTCCTTACAAAATTTTCGACTACATAAGCAAAAATCACCAAAACTGAAACATCTAAAGTTTCAGCATATATTGGCACGACATCGAAATCCCTTACGTTTACAAGAAGCATTGAAAATAAACAAAGTATCTGAACCAACCCCACAAGAGAAAGAATATTTAGAGATATAAACTTAGTTCGCTTCATGGTACAAAAATAGCCTAAAGGAGTAAACAATGCAACAAATATTTTCAGATGGGAAGTGGGTTACAATAAATGGTCACCATGTTTTTATAGAAAAGCCTTAACAAAAAAGACGCAGATAAAAATATCTGCGTCTTTCACTTTTATCATTTGCCACATAGGGGGATGTATGGTACAATGAAACCTAAGGAACGGTGATTTAGGTATGGATTTTGTTAAATATATTTCAGATATTCCGATTTTGATTGTAATTACAGTATTTATTGCATCTACGATATACTGTTTTTCTAAATATACTCAAACAGGCAAACAACTCCAACAATTCATAAAATTTATGGAAGGATTCAAAAAAAACGACCTCAATTTCAGATTCAAAGAAATTGACGCGTGGATGAGTCAAAACCCTTATGTTTCAGCAATTTGGTTAGAATTTAAAAACACTTTGGTATTTTCAGAATCCGTTGCACTAAAATCAGGCAACGACAATGCTTTAAAATACCAAGATATTTCATCTACCGTACAAAACGTACAAACTACAGCAGACCCACTATATTACTTCAACGAAGAAACCCTCGTAACTTCAAAATTCAACTTTAAAATGATACAAACGATACCAACCGTTCTAACAGGTTTTGGTCCGTTGTTCACATTCTTAAATATCGCTATTGCATTTGGGAGAATTGATTTTTCTACCCAAGAAAAAACAATTGCATCAGTTTCAAGTTTTATGGTGAGCATGCAAACTGCGGCATTAGTTTCAGTTATTGCGGTAGGTTCATCACTTGTTTACTTAATGCTTGAAAGAATTATGTACAACAAAATGTGTAAGACTCCAGTCAACAGAATCCAAGAGATTATGGGTGGATTATTTGCAAGCATTTCTGCTGAAAAATTCTTGTATGAATTATTGAGAGAATCGAAAATCCAAAATAATTCAACTTCAAACTTGATGTCAGATATTCCAACCCAATTCAAAACAGCATTCAATTCAACAATGGCAACAAATCTTGTTCCATATCTAGAAAATCTGATTTTCGGTTTAAACCAATTGAACAAACAATTAAAAGAATCGTTAAAAGAAAAGAAAGCAACCGACGTAATTGATGAGTTGTTCTAAGGAAATAAATGAGTATAAAATTCAGAGGAAAACAAAATAGCAACGCATCAGAAGAAAACATCTTTTGGGTAACAATGGCAGACCTTTTACTAGGTTTAGCAATTATTTTTATTACCCTTTTTGTGCTGGCAATGACAGGTTTTTCTCAACAAACTATTCAACAGCAAAAAGTTCAAATGGAAGTTTCGGAAAAAATTGGACAAGAACTCCAAAAGGCAGACATAAAAGTTGATATGGACAAAATGACCGGCGATTTAAAAATTTCTGATGTTGAATTGTTTGAACTAAGTGACTGGAAATTATCACCAAAAGGGAAAAAATTGTTAGATAAACTTGCACCGATATACATAAATTCAATTTTTGCAGACAAAGAATTATCTAACGAAATTCAGTATATAATAATACAAGGACACACAGACTCTCAAACTTTTGCAGGTGTAAAATCAAAAGATGAACAATTCCTAAAAAATATGGACTTGAGCCTAAAACGTGCCAATGCCGTCGCAGAATATATATTCAAAACCAATTATGATAAAAAATACGCTGACCAATTCAGAAAACTTGTCGTTGTAGAAGGCAAAAGCTACAACGAACCTGTTATCGTAAATGGCAAAGAAGATTTTGACAAAAGCAGACGTGTTGAGTTAAAATTAAAAGTCAAAGACTGGAATGTTTCAACCGCACTCGGATTAAAGAAGGATTAAAAAATGCTTGATGAAAATAACATACTAGAAACCATAAATATGATAAAACTCTACAATCTTGATATTAGAACAGTGACACTTGCCCTGAGCTTGAGAGATTGTATTGCTGAAGACACTGACACAGTATGTAAAAAAATCTATGACAAAATTAAAAAATATGCTCATAATTTGGTTGAATATGCAGACGAACTTGCGGATGAATATTCTATCCCAATCATAAATAAAAGAATCGCAGTAACTCCAATCTCATTTATCGGAGAATCTTGCAAAAATCCTGATTATGTAAAAATCGCACAAACCCTTGATAAAGCTGCAAAAGAAGTCGGTGTAAATTTTGTCGGTGGATTTTCTGCACTTGTGGAAAAAGGCTGTACCAAAGGCGATAAACTTTTAATAGAAAGTATACCAAAAGCCCTTGCGACAACAGAAAGAGTTTGTTCTTCAATAAATTTAGCATCATCAAAAGCTGGTATCAACATGGATGCGGTTTTGAAAATGTCTGAAATTATAAAAGAATCTGCGAAATTAACCAAAGACCAAGATGGAATAGGAGCGGCAAAACTAGTTGTATTTTGTAATGTTCCGGGAGACAATCCATTTATGGCAGGTGCTTTTTGCGGAATGGGCGAACCTGAATGTGCACTAAATGTCGGAGTATCCGGACCTGGCGTTGTTCGTGCAGCAGTAGAGGCTTTACCGAAAGGTGCTGATATGAGTGAACTTGCCAATAAAATCAAAGAAATTGCGTACAAAATCACTTCAACAGGCGAACTTGTAGGACGCAAGCTGGCAAAAAGACTGGATATCCCATTTGGAGTAATTGATTTATCCCTAGCTCCAACACCTGCAGCTGGAGACAGTGTCGCAGGAATATTCCAAGCAATGGGATTAGAACATGCCGGAGCACATGGCACAACAGCCGCACTTGCAATGCTTAATGATGCGGTTAAAAAAGGAGGAATTATGGCAAGCTCTCATGTTGGAGGCTTGTCAGGTGCTTTCATCCCAGTGTCAGAGGATGCAGGAATGATTGAAGCAGCTACAAAAGGTTATTTGGTATTTGATAAACTCGAAGCAATGACTTCTGTTTGCTCTGTAGGACTTGATATGATAGCAATTCCTGGAGATACACCATCAGACACGATTGCAGGAATCATTGCAGATGAAATGGCTATCGGTATGATTAACAAAAAAACTACAGCCGTTAGGATTATCCCAGCTTACGGCAAAACAGTCGGTGATAAAATTTCTTATGGAGGATTACTCGGAGAAGCCCCAATTATGCCGGTCAACAAGTTATCATCTACCAAATTTGTACAAAGAGGCGGAAGAATTCCTGCCCCAATTCATAGTTTAAATAATTAATTATAAAAAGGACTCACAAATGGCGACAGCAAGATCAATTACAAAATTTGAAAACAGTTTAAAAGAATTTTTGATAAATGCGATGGCAGATAAATACGGAGATGCTCATTCTTATGCATATCGTTATAATAATTTGAAAGTTTATATGGACCCAAAACGAGAAGATGAACCGCATTTTTATGTTCAAATCGGAATTTCCGAAGCGTGCTTTGCCATTCTTGACGGTAAAAAATTAGAGGGCGGACTCGGAGCAGAAGACGGATATGTCAAACGCTGGTCTGACAGGTCTAACATCAACAACGAACTTAAAAACCACTGGAAAGTTATTAAAGAAGCAATTGCAGCGGAAGAAGAAGAAGATGCAACAAAGAAATCTTCTGCTATCACAGCACTAAGAAGAGCTGAAGCCTCTCAAACTGAGCTTAATGTCGATATGACAGGTACAGGTATTGATAAAACTAAGCGCGAAGAATTTGAACGAAAGAAAAAAAGATTCGTTGGATTAAAAAAAGATATTGACAAAAATAAACATAATAATCCATAATAACAGGGAGAAGGAGGCTAGAAGAAATGAAAACACTTCACGAAATGGCCGTTAAGTTACAAGAATATATCATTAAATCACAAGAAGACGCTCACAATTCGACAAACATGAACGTCACAAAGTATAATAACCTGAAATTAAAAATGGATTCAAAAATTCACTATCCACACGTAATTGTATGTATTGGAATTTCTGAAGTTGTCTTTAATATTGCAGAAGGGACAAAAACCGATGGCGGACTAGGTCCTGATGAAAAATATGTTAGAAAATGGCTTGGCAACAGCACAGTTCTTTCTGATTTAAAAGAACTATATGTTGCAATGAGTGACCTTATTAGAGCTGAAGATGAAGATAAAGCTGTTGCAATGGAAGGTGAGGCAGAAGAAGCAAAACGTGATGCGCCACGAAAACGTCACAAGTTCAAAGAACTCCTAAATGCGGCAATGCCAACAGATGTTTTACCTGACTCTGAAGAAACTGAAGATGAGCCTGAATTGCTATCAGTTGAAGAAAGCGTAAAAGAAAGAATGACTCCGGATGAAACTCCGACAAATGATGATGGTCCTGAAACAGTCGAGCAAGTAAAAAAAGGGCTTAAAGATTACTTGAAATCTATGTTCAGAAGGATATAGAGGCAGGAGTATTTTTATATTGTCATCCTGAAAGTTTAATTTTCAGGTGGGCTCCCTACTTTATATTACTAGTTTCAGAATCTCTAATTGAACATATTTACCTTATGCTTACTCTGTTATATTTGAGACCCTGAAACTAGTTCAGAGTGACAAAATGAAAAAGCGCGCGTGGCAAGGAAACCTTGCCACGCGCGTAACTTTAGAAATTTTCTAAACTACTACTTACAACCAAGTGGTAGTGAAATGTCTTTTGCTTGTTTAAACTCAATAACTGCTTGTGCTGCAGCCAATCTTGCCTGTGGAACTCTAAACGGTGAGCAAGATACATAATTCAAGCCAATTCTATGACAGAATTTTACAGATGCAGGGTCACCACCGTGTTCTCCACAAATTCCACGTTTCAAATGCGGACGAACTCTCAATGCTTTATCCAATGCAATTTTCATTAACTGCCCAACCCCTTCTTGGTCTAATGTTGAGAATGGGTTAGCCGGTAGAATTTTTTGCTCTACATAGTTTTGCAAGAATTTGCCCTCTGCATCGTCCCTTGAATAACCAAAAGTCATTTGAGTTAAATCATTTGTACCGAATGAGAAAAATTCTGCATGTTCTGCTATTTCATCAGCCGTCAATGCTGCACGAGGAATTTCTATCATCGTACCAAACATATATTCAACTCGTACGCCTTTTTCATCCATAACTTCATTGGCCACACGCTCTAAAACTGTTTTAACAGTTTTAAGCTCATTTACGTGCCCTACAAGCGGAATCATAACTTCAGGTTTTACATCCAATCCCTCTTTTTTCAAATCGCAAGCTGCACTGAAAATAGCTCGAACTTGCATTTCATTTATTTCAGGATAGGTCAAACCTAAACGACAACCTCTCAAACCCATCATCGGATTAGATTCAGACATTGTCTCAACGATATTTAGAAGCTTTTCATCTTCCGCATAATCTTCACCTTTTGCCTTTTTAGTTGCAACTTTTGCAATCAAATCTTCTTTGTCAGGCAAGAATTCATGTAGAGGTGGATCAAGAAGTCTGATTGTCATTGATTTTTCGCCTAAAGCTTTAAACATTGCATAAAAATCTGAATATTGCATTGGAAGTAATTTTGCTAAAGCTTCTTTTCTAGCCTCAGCAGTTCCTGCAATAATCATTTTTTGAACCCAAGGGAGTCTTTCAGGGTCCATGAACATGTGCTCTGTTCTACATAGCCCAACACCTTCTGCACCAAGTTCTAAGGCTTTTGCAACATCTGCAGGTGTATCAGCATTTGCCCTAACTCCTAAAAGTTTAATTTCATCAACCCAAGCAAATAACTTGTTGAAGTTTTCATCCATTGTTGGAGGAACAAGGTGAATCGCACCATCCATAACTTCGCCAGTACCGCCATCAAGAGAAATTATATCGTTTTTGTGATAAACAGTTCCGTCACCTGATGTTAAAGTTTCATTTTTAAGGTCAATAGATAAATCCTCACAACCAGCTACACAAGGTTTACCCATACCTTTAGCAACAACAGCTGCGTGAGAAGTCATACCGCCTCTTAGCGTCAAAACACCTTGAGATTCAATCATACCGTGAATATCATCCGGACAAGTTTCAATTCTTACCAAAATAATTTTTTCACCATTTTTACCACGCTCTGCTGCTTCTTCTGTATCAAAAACGATTTTACCTACAGCAGCTCCAGGAGATGCAGCAAGTCCTTGAGCTATTTTGTGAGCCTCTTTTTTCGCTTTAGGGTCAAAATCAGGCAATAAAACTTGATATAATTGATTTGCATCAACAAGTTCAACAGCTCTTTCCTTATCAATAATGCCTTCTTCACACATTTCAACAGCAATTCTTACTGATGCTTTTGCTGTTCTTTTACCATTACGAGTTTGAAGAATCCACAATTTACCTCTCTCAATTGTAAATTCCATATCCTGAACATCTTTGTATCCTTTTTCAAGTTTTTTTGCGATATCGACGTATTGCTTATAAAGTTCAGGCATTTCATTTTCAAGTTCAGCAATTGGCTTTGGAGTTCTGATACCTGCTACAACATCTTCACCTTGTGCATTTGTCAAATATTCACCATAAAATTTATTCTCACCTGTTGAAGGATTTCTCGTGAAAGATACACCTGTTGCACAATCATCACCCATATTACCAAATACCATTGTTTGAACGTTTACGGCTGTCCCATAGTTGTGGTCGATTTTGTAGTGTTCTCTATACGCAACTGCACGAGGAATATTCCAAGAACGGAAAACTGCTTCAATTGCCTCTTCTAATTGAACATACGGATCTTGTGGAAAATCTTTTCCTGTTTCTTTTTTAATCAAAGCTTTGTATGGCTCAATTAAAGATTTCCAATCATCTGCAGATAATTCGGTATCCGATTTATAGCCCTTTTCTTTTTTAATATCGTCTAAATAATCTTCGAATTTTTGCCTATCAATTTCCCAAGCAACAGAACCAAACATAGTCAAAAATCTACGATATGAGTCATAGCAAAAACGTGGATTGTTTGTCAATTTAATCATTGCCTCAACAGTTTGGTCATTCAAACCGAGGTTCAAAATTGTTTCCATCATCCCAGGCATAGATAACCTTGCGCCAGAACGAACAGAAACAAGGAGAGGATTTTCGCAATCACCAAACTTTTTACCAGCTTGAGCTTCTACATCTTTCAATGCAACTTTTACTTCATCCATAAGCCCTTGCGGCATTTTGTTTCCATGGTTTATATAATCCATACAAGTTTCAGTTGTAATAGTCAATCCAGGGGGTACCGGTAATCCAAGATTAGTCATTTCAGCTAAATTCGCACCTTTTCCGCCCAACAAATTGCGCATAGATGCATCCCCATCCTTAAAGAGCCAAACACGTTTTTCTGCCATAATTTTCTCCTTTAAACAAAAATAATAAACACTTACTAAATAATACAGTAATTTTAACATAAAAACGCATTATGTAAAGCAAAAAGAGACAAAAAGTTATTCTTTTTGCCTCTTTTATCCTAAAATTTTGTCTTTATTGTCTATACGTCAGGCAATGTACCTTTAACTTCCGCAACTTCATCACAACCTAGATTGAACACGTCATGCAAAGCTTTTACTGCTTTTTGAGCATCATCTTTGTTGATTAGACAACTGATTTTAATTTCACTTGTTGAAATCATTCTAATATTGATATCGTTGCTAGCTAATGTTTTGAACATTGTTGATGCAATACCGGGTCTATCAATCATGCCAGCCCCAATAATTGAAACTTTCGCAATGTTATCATCAATTTTAACATCTGCAGCCCCAAGCTTAACCTTCACATCTTCCAATACTTCCATTGCTTTTGGCAAATCTTCTTTATTGATTGTGAATGCAATATCATTGGTATTTGAAGTTTTTCTTGCATAAGATTGAATAATCATATCAACTGAAACATTTTCATCCGCCAAACAGCCAAACAATGTTGCAGCTTCCCCCGGCGTATCAGGAACATCGCAAACTACAACTCTTACTTGTGATGAATCTGATGCCACACCTGCTACAGGTTTATTTATTTCCATTTTTTCAACTCCTACAATTAAAGTTCCCATATTATCAAGCTTGAAACTGCTTCTAACCCTTAGCGGTACAGCATATTGTTTTGCTGTCTCAACACTTCTTGGGTGAAGTACATTAGCACCTGCATGAGCAAGTTCAAGCATTTCTTCATAAGATATAATATCCAGTCTTGAGGCATTTGGAACAACACGTGGATCTGTTGTGTAAACACCCTCTACATCTGTATAAATATCACACCTCTCAGCATTTAAAGCCGCAGCCAAAGCTACAGCAGAAGTATCGGAACCACCACGTCCCAAAGTAGTAATTTCTCCATCTTCTGTAACACCTTGAAATCCTGCAACTACAATAATATTACCTGCCTCTAAATTCTTTTTCAATTTGTCAGTTTTAATATCAACAATTCTGGCTTTTGAGTGGACATTTTCTGTCAAAATTCCGATTTGAGTGGCATTAAAGCTTACCGCATTATATCCTTGAGCTTGTATAGCCATAGTAAGAAGTGCAATTGAAACACATTCCCCTGTTGATAAAAGCATATCCATCTCTCGAGCTGAAGGATTTGGATTTAAGTCTTTTGCCATTTTTACCAAATGGTCTGTCGTGTGTCCCATAGCCGAAACAACAACAACTACGTCATTTCCATTGTTCTTTTCACGAATTACTGTTTGTGCAACATTTTTAATTTTGTCTGTATCTGCTACAGATGTACCGCCAAATTTTTGTACTATTACCTTTTTCAATTTAATTATTTCCCTGTATGCCTTTTAAAATATTCTCAAGTTCAACCTTTTCGTTTTCGTATTCAAAGTGTCCTAAAGACTGAGCTTTGTCGGCGATTGAAATTGTTTCTTTTATATTATATTCACAAATGTTGTCCTTGACAAGTCTATAAGATGAATAAAATAATAAATTTAAAATTTCTACATTTTTATCGTCCAACTTCTCAGCCCTGCGTAGCTTTCGCAGTGCATCCGCATAATCTGATATCCCCATCAGCCATTTAGAATACTCTACAAATCCCTTCACATATTTTGAATTTTCTGTAATAAATTTTTCAAAATATTCTCTAGTCTTATCTTTATTATCTAGCTTTTGGTATGCACGAGCAATGTTTAAATAATTGTAAGATTGTTTACGGTCAGTACGCAAAGATTTTTTAAATAGCTCAACACCATCTTCAAATCTACCTTCGGCAACTTTTTCTAGACCCATCGCCTCTTGAATATAGACATTTTCCCCATGTTTTTCTTTCAATGTATCAAGAAGCGTAAAATCATTGTCATAAGCATTTACTAAAGCCAAACCAATTTTTGGATTTAAGTAATCATTATCTTTTGAAAATGCAATTTCAAATTGTTCTTTCGCTTTGCTAAATTCAAAAAGTCTTACATAAGCTTTTCCCCACTCAAAATGCAAAACTTCATTATCTAAATCATTTAAAATTGCAGAATTAAAGATTTTTTCGGTTTCTTCGTATTTTTTTTGGATAGAGTAAACTTCGCCCAAAACAAAATATGCCGGTAACATTTGCTTATTTATTGAAATAGACTTTTTAGCATATTCTTCTGCCGCTTTGTAATCAGATTTTAAGAGTTTTAAATTTGCATATTCATAAGTTGAACTCTCATTGGGCGCAACTTTTGCCAAAAATTGCAACTTCATCTCAGCAGAATCATAATCAAATAATCGAACTTCCATAATTGCAGACAATAAAATTGCAGTATAGTTGTATTTACTGATTTGAGCAGCTTTATTAAATTGGTCGCGTGCAAGAGCATATTTTTTCATTTTCATCAAAACCATACCCCAACCAGTATGGACATCTGTATTTAGTGGAGTTATTTTATTTGCATGCTCAAACGCATCCAGTGCATCTTCATATTTATTAGAATTTAATAAACACATCCCAAGTCGCAACCAAATTTCTTTATCTTGCGAATTTAGATTTGCGGACTCATAATAATAAGTTGAAGCATCTTCAAATTTCATCCTAGATTCATAAATTTTACCAAGATATTTATATACACCAGAATCTTGATGTGAGATATCAAGTGCCTTTTTCAACAATTCTTCAGCTTTATCATACTGCTTTTCTTCAAACAATTTTTTAGCTTTGTTTACATAAGCAACTGTTGGAAGAGATTGAATAATTGAGTCTTGTTTGTATGAGTCGATTGAAACATTTAAATCTTTAATTTTCCCAAAAATATTTTTTATCCAATCAGACAATCTGCCACCTCTCTGAAAGCGCCATCACCAGCTAAACTTTCGGTAATTTGAATACCATCTACCGCTTTAACTTTTTCAACAGCATGAGGCACTGTTATTTTATATTTTGCATAATTTAGGCATTCCAAATCATTGATATCATCTCCGATATAAACATAATCATCCTGAGCGAGATTGTATTTTTCTAAAATTGATTTCAAAACATCAATTTTCACTCGGATATTTTGATGGATTTCTTCAATGCCAAATTTTTGAGCCATTGTTTGAATAGCAGAATTGCCTTCTCCGGAAATTATTGCAATATCATAACCGTTACGTTTTAAAATATAAAAACCCATAACATCTTTAAAATTTAGTTTACGGGACATTGAAAAATCTTCATTGATATAAACACAATTATCAGTTACAACACCATCAAAATCCGTAACAACCATTTTTATTGACTTTGGAAGTTCTAATTTTGCCATTTCTTAACCAATTCCCTTACATATTAACAAACCTGATGCTATCTGCTATAATTATACCATAAAGTGCAAAAAGTTCAGATAGATAGAGAGAAAAAAGTAATAAATGTTTTCATATTTTTATATAATAAATATTTGTGTAATCATCGTTTTTATTTGCCTGTTTTTTATCACAAGAAAAACCAACAAACGCTGGTCAAAAATCAATGATTACTTGGGAAAAGTAACAACTACCGTAGATTCAATCAGATACGGAAATTTGTCAACCAAAATTGAAAAAATAGAACATCCGACATACCAAAATGTAACAGATAGTATCAACAGAATGGTTGAAACACTAAATGACAGAGAAAAAATGATTATTGAATATCAAGCAGAACTTATGCGCCAAAACAAATTGCTTGAATCCGTTATCAATTCTCTATCTGACGGAATTTTGATTATCAATGATAAATTTGAAATTCTTCGAGCTACCCCAAAGATTTTGAAATGGTTCGGCATCAAAGGACGAGATATCATCGGCAAAAATGTTTTTGAATTTATTCAACCTGTAAAAGATGATAATTTTGAAATTTCTGATTTAAACAATATTGAAATCTTTATCAAACACACTCCAACAAACAACTTTGTCATAAGTTCTCAAGCCTTAACATCAATTGAGAAAAAAAGATTTGTGCTAATCATAAAAGATATTACAACAGAAAAAGAAATCGAAACACTGAAAGAAGATTTCGTTGCAACATTGACCCATGACCTGAAAGTTCCGATTGTTGCAGCATCAAATATGATTGATTTATTTTTAGCCAACAAGTTTGGAGAAATTTCTGAAAAACAAAAATTTGCACTTGATAATATGAAAGTTTCAAATAAAAACCTTTTAGAACTGGTTCAAATTTTGCTTGAAACTTACAAGTTAAAAGAACAGGGTATCAAATTAGTAAAAGAAACTTTTGCGCTCAACCCATTTATTGAAGAAATCGTTTCAGAAATGCAACCTTTAGCAGCAGATGTAAAAACTTCAATAAATTTCACTCCACAAACCAACAATCCGCAAATCACAGCTGACAAAATGCAGTTAAAAAGAGTAATTAAAAACCTGATATCTAATGCGATTGACCACAGCAGCACACAAAAACCTATCGATGTAAAACTTGGCAAAAACCAAGGTTATACAACCATTTCTGTTATAGACTACGGTCAAGGAATTGGCAAAGACGAATTAAAAATGATTTTTAATAAATACTATTCAGCAGCAAAAAAATTGAGAAAAGTTGGTACAGGTTTAGGTTTATATCTATCTCAACAAATCGCAGTAGCGCATGGTGGAGAAATCATTGCAACCAGTGAAGAAAATGTCCAAACGGAATTTTGTGTAAAAATTCCTGCGTAAATGTAAATTTATTTTTTGTTTATTTTTTATATAATAAAGAAAAAAGGAGAAATTATGCCGATTGATTTTAATCCGTATTCATCATTCAATGTGAATCCGACAAATTATACTCAAAAAATAACATCTCAACAAAATATCATCGCAAACCAACCAATAAAAGATACTTTTACAAAAAGCGTAAAAGTCGGCGCGGATGTAAATTCAGAATACGACGGAATTAAAATTGAACAAAAGCAATTTGGCACAATAAAAAAAACCGGCGAAAAAGCTACCCTTTATACAATAACAAATAAAAACGGTGCAAGTGTTGATTTATCAACCTTTGGAGCAACAATCACATCAATAAAAGTTCCTGATAAAGACGGTAACATCAAAGACGTAACTCAAGGCTATGACAATGTTACACCTTATGAAGAATCTCCTGTTGGACACGCAGGCGGAACTATCGGACCTTACGCAAATAAAATTCAAGATGGCAAATTTACACTAAATGGCAAAGAATACAAACTGGAATGCAACAAAGATAATGGCAAAACTCACTCCCATGGCGGAACTCAAGGTTTTGATACAAAAAATTGGAAAGCTAAAGTATTAAAAGACGGTGTTGAATTTACATACGAAAAAGAAGATATGGAAAACGGTTACCCTGCAAAAGTCCAAACAACCATAACTTACAAGTTTGATAACAATAACAATCTACTCATCAAGTACAAGGCAAAATCAAACAAAGACACTATTATGAATTTGACAAATCACACATATTTTAACCTTGATGGAGTCGAAAACACACAAGAAAATTCAGTTTATGAACATGTTGTAACTTTGCCAAACTCATCAACTTATACAGAAAATAGCGATATTGCAGTCCCTACAGGAGAAATAAAATCAGTCGAAGGCACTCCGTTTGATTTTAGGAAACCGAAAAAGATTTCTGATGATATAGAAAAAGATTTTGAACAACTAAAAATCGGCTCAGGATTTGACCAAAATTTCTGTATTGATAACTATGACGGCAAAACAATGATTGAAGCTGCCAGTGTAAAATCACCCAAAACAGGAATTGTATTAAAAGTTTCTACAAATCTCCCAGGATTTCAATTTTATAGCGCAAACCACCTAGGTAAATCGGCTCAACCTGAAGGCAAATCAGGTAGCAGATATGAAAAACGCTCATCATTTTGTGTTGAACCGCAATTTTATCCAAACGCAATTAATACAGAATCATTCAAAGAAAAAGGCATCTTGAAAAAAGGTGAAGAATATGACAGAGAAATTATTTATTCCTTCTCAACCGAAAAATAAAATTATTTTATATCAGGGAAGAAATATCTAACACCATTATCAGAACGCCAACGAACATATCCTGTTTTTGGCGTTTTATCTAAATCAAAAACACTCACCAATGCCCAATTTCCACGAATAACATTCAGATTTATTTTTTGCGGATAATTCATTGTTGAAATAGTCTTAGCCAAGTCTTCAGTTTGGGCTTTTATATCCTTGCAAGTTTCAGGCGCACTTTTCAACAAAACAAGTCCATATTTTTTGCCATAGGTATTGTAAAAATTTATCCATGTCATAAACTTATACGGATCATCTTTTTTTATCCAACCGGTTTGACCTGTGGAGTTGTTGTAAATAATTTCAACCCAATCATCATTGAAATCTGTTACACTAACAAGCGCAAGGTTTTTCTTTGGCAAAAACACTGTAAAAAAGTTGTCAAATCCGAGTTCTGAAGGAAAAAATTCATCGTTATTCCATCTTACCCTATAAAGAATTTGAGAATCCTCATTTGGTTCTTTGTAGATTTTAACATCATCGCCAACCTGATACATTCCGATTGTTGTTGTCTGTGTTACGTTTGGACGAACAGGTATGATATCTTTTGCATAAGTTTCGGAACTTATTCCTATTCCTGCAAACATAAGAGCGGTAATTAAGAATAACGATAATTTTTTCATAAAATTACTCCCTGAATGAAATTTGAGCGTAAGTTTTTTGCAATTTTTCTCTAACAGATGTCATTTGTTGTTCAATAATTTCATCTGTCAAAGTTGCATCAGCATCTTGCATTTTAATTCTGTATGCTACACTCTTGAAACCTTCTTCAACGTGTTCACCTTGATATACATCAAAAATTTCAGCACCTTTAAAGATATTTTGTTTAACTGCACTTTTGATAACTTTTTGAATATCATCACAAGAAACATTATCATTTATAATAAATGCCAAATCTCTTTTTACCTCAGGATATTGTGACAAGTGCTTGAATCTCGGAACAGTTTCTTTAACCGCAGAAATAACTTCGTCCAAGTCAACTTTGAATAAAAATGCATCCTGATTTAATTTCAATTTGTCTTGTAATGTTGGATGTAATTGTCCAAAATATCCAATTGGTTGAGGCTTCTTACCCAACATCATAATAACGGCAGTTCTATATGGGTGAAGAACCTTGTGAGACTCAGCCAGTGGAGATTCTTCCAATGGGACAAGTTTTATTCTTCTTGTAATACCCAAATCCTCAAACAAGTTTTCGACAATACCTTTTACTGTGTAGAAATCTGTTTTTGATTTTATTTGCCATTTTGAATTTTGAACTTCACCTGTCAAAACACCTTCCAACACAAGAGTTTCCTTTACTCCTGAATCTTTTTCATCAGCCTCTTTAACCTTTAAATATGTTCTGCCGATTTCATAAGCCCAGAAGACTTTTTGCCCATTATCAAAGTTATATTTCATACAGTTCAAAGCGCTTGCTGCCAAGGTTTGACGCAACATTGAATAATCTTCGCTAGCCGCATTTTCAACACGAACAGCTTTGTCTTCATCATAAGTTATTTTAAATTTGTCAAGCATTGGCTTTCCGATAAGTGAACTTGTTTGAATTTCGTTCAAACCTGCTGATAACATCAACTCATGAACCCTTTTAATAATTTTTTCTCCCAATGTAATAACAGGAGTTTGAGATTTATTTGGAAGTGATGGAGAAATTTTATCATAACCATTGATTCTTGCGATTTCTTCAATTAAATCAATTTCTCTTGTAACATCATAAGCTCTGAATGAAGGAACTAAGAATTTTGCAGCAGCATCATTTCCACCAAGTTTTTTAAATCCTAAGTTTTCCAAAATATTGATACATCTGTCAGGAGCGATTTCGCAACCTAAAATTCTTTTAATTTGGTTATAACGCAAAGTAATTTCAATTGGTTCAAGCTTGTTTTTACCGTCTTCAACCACACCAACAACTTCCGCATCGGCATAATCTGTCAACAATTGCATTGCACGCATCAATGCAGGTTTTACAGCCTCAATATCAATACCACGTTCAAATCTTGCACTTGCCTCACTTCTATAACCAGCACTTCTTGCAGATTTTCTGTTTGTTGCAGGTGTAAAATATGCTGCCTCTAAAGCGATAGATGTTGTATTGTCATCAATTTCAGAATTAGCTCCGCCAAATACACCACCTAGACAAACGCCCTCTTTTTCGGTTGCAATAAGTACAGAATCTGTTGTAAGAGTTCTTTCAACTTCATCAAGTGTAACAAGCTTTTCACCTTCTGTAGCACGTCTTACGCACAAATAACCATCCAATTTATCAAAATCAAATGCATGTAAAGGACAACCGTATTCAAGCATTACATAGTTTGTAATATCTACAACATTATTGATTGAACGAACACCTGATGCTAACAATCTTTTTTGCATCCAATCAGGAGATGATTTTATTTTAATATTTTTTAAAACAGCAATTGAATAATATTTGCAAACATCTTTATCTTTGATTTCAACTCTAAATTTGTCAGTTGATAAATCTTTTGTACATTCAATAGGATTCAATTTAAGCGGTTTGTTAAATAATGCACTCAATTCTCTAGCCACACCAATAACTGACATTTGGTCGCCACGGTTGGCAGTTGGAGCTACATCTAGAACTGTATCTTTCTCAAAACCGAGAACATCTTTTACATCAGCTCCCAATTGAACATCTGAAAAAATTCTATTCAAAATCAAAATACCATCTTCTTCTTGGTAATTACGCTCAGAAACACCTAATTCATCAGACGAACAAAGCATACCCTGAGATTCTACCCCACGAATAACCGCAGGAGTCAATGTAAACATTTCGCCTGTCTTCCTGTCCAAAACTTGAGAACCAACACTTGCATAAGGTACAATTTGACCCTCTTGAATATTTTGAGCACCACAAACAACAGTTTTCAACCCAGAACCTGTGTTGACAGTGACCAAATGAAGTCTGTCTGAATTTGGATGAGCATCAATTTTTTCAATTTTAACAGTTTTGATATTAGTAAACATAGGCTTAACATCTTCAACAGCCTCAACCTCAAGTCCGCTCATAGTCAATTCATGCGCAATTTGAGAGGCTTCAATATCAGATAAGTCTACAAATTCATTCAACCAATTTAAAGATACTTGCATTTATTTTTCCCTCTTAATTCAATTACAATCTGTGATTTTATTCTATTACAAAAGAAGTAGGATGTAAAACAAATAAGTTCATTATGTTCATAAGATAAAGAAAATAACAAAAAATCAGAGCCAACCACAAAGTGGTCAGCTCTGATTCATTTCATTATAGATGTAAAATTATTTTCTGTATTTTGCAAGAAGATTTGTATCACCATCACTTACATTCAAAGTTTGACCTTGAACTGCAGGTGTAGTCGCTTGTGGCTTTTGAGCACCTAACATTGCAGGATTTGATTTGTCTTCTTTTGCCGCAGGTTTTTGTCCGTTTTGCATTGCCTCTTTTTCTGCCATTTTCTTTTCAACTTCACCGGCTAAAGGAGTTGCAATAAACGGAACTAACATACGTTTACCAACGATTGTTGCTGCCGCTAATGATGTCAAGCCACCAAAAGCATCCTTAACACTATTTCTAATTGAATTGAAGTCTTTGTTAAATTTAGCACCTGTAATATCGGAAAATCCTTCTGTACTTCTTGCATAAGCTTGATACATTTTTCTAAGAGGTCTATCAAACATCTTACCAAATGCTTTATCAAACATTGCAGTTTGACAAACTTTGTGAGATACAGTGAAGAACATCAACAACTGCAAAGCAATCATCAATACACCGTTTGTTAAGTCTAATGCTGCAACGAATTTACGTTTGTCATCAGGAATATCTTTGTTGTTCATACTTTGGGTAACATATAAATAGCAACCCAAGCCATCTTTTGCGATAATTGAAGATACACCCAAACCATCAATGAACATTCTGTTATTTTTCTTGAATTGTTCACCTGTATATCTACCAAGTTTAGAATTTGAAAATGCTTTGATTGGTTTACAAAGAACTGTTCTTACTAGAGGATTCAATGTGTTATTCATTATTTCACCTCAACTTTCTTTTCTGCGTCTTTTGGAGCAGCTTTTTTATTTGACAAGTTAGGGAACGCTAAATCCATAAACCAAGGATAAATTTTGTTCAACATCCAGCAAGTTACAGGAAGAATTGCTAAAGATGATGCCAAACCTAACCAACGTTTAGTACCTTCAATATTAGCTTTATTATTTTTCTTGAATTGTTCACCAATCTTATCAGCAAGAGAGTCAACCGTATCTCTTAATCTTTGTCCTGCTGATTCCATTATTCCATCTTTATTGCCTTTTGCTTTTGCAATTTCAGCATTGATAATATCTTGAGCTTCTTTTACTGTCATATTTGAAGTTTCAAGCTTTTCTCGAATGTCTTTCAAAATTGCTGTTGAACCATCGATTGCAGAAATTCTTAATTTAATAATATTATTTACATAATCTGAAATATCTGCTACTGAGTTCATAGCTGCCATTTGTTTTGCAGTAGTCATCATTTTATCAATTTTATTGATAAAACTTGCACGTTCTGCTGAATTTGTTATACCATGGTTGATATCTTTTAATTCTTTTACGATTTCAATAAGAGTGCTTTTTGTTTTGCTATCATAGCCGGCTTTTTTGATATCTTTTATAGTGTCATTACATTCTTTTTTGAAAGCCTTAGCAATTTCCTTATCTGAAGAAGTAGCAACATCTTCAACTGCAGTATCTACACCGGCTTTACCTCTTAACCTATCAAGAACTTTTAAGGTTTCATCAAGATGTTCATGATAGAAAAGATTTCTTGCTAACTTTTTCGGTCCTTTTTTGGTTGTAGCTTTATGCATTTCTTCTGTTTCATCTTTAATCAAGCCATCAAGTGTTTCTTTGAACAGCTTTTTAAAGTCTTCAGGCTTCATATCTTCTTTGACAATTTTGCCATCAATACCATTTGTTGTATTAACTGTAATTTTGTTTGTATCCAAAATCATTTTTTCTAAAGCTTTTGCATATTCTTTTTGTTTAGCTTTGATAGCATTTTTCATTTCAGCTTTAGTATAAGATTTGTCAGGATTTTGTTCTTTGATTTGTTTTTTCAAATAATCATCAGATGGGAACAAGGATGAATTGTTATGAATTGGGAAAAATCCGATATCTGCCATTTTCTTAATCAAAGAATTAAACGGAACAACAATCGCAGCTTGCGTACCTACCGCTAGAACTGCTGATACCGGTTGACGCCAAGCTGTATATGTTCTTGTATCTTCATCCGTTTTTGATAATGGGTTATATTTGATAAACACAGGAGCTACCAACCCTGTACCAACTGCGTTAATGATTTGGTTCTGAACTTCGCCCATGCCTTCATGCATCTTAACCATCATTTTGATTTTACTCGGCATCAAGTCAAGTAAGAAATCTCTTAATGATTGTCCTGCTTTTGCTACCGGAGCAGCTGCATTACCAGTGAATGTTGTGTAGTCATGCGGAGCTGATAAATAAGCTCTGTTAGTACTGTGAGCTTTATTACCTTGAGCTCTGTTGTACTGGCCAACCCCTTCCATACTACTAGTTTTAATCTTTTCGATACCCATGTTACACCTACTATGAATCTTCTATATATATAGAACCTAAAACATTAATAAAATTGCTAGAATAAGTTCTAATATTAAGAAATGTTAATGTGAACTTCCGCCCCTTAAATGCAGAGAAGTATAATACGGTGACGCTTTTCCGATTATAACATTCTCGCAGTATTTCCTCAAAATATGAGGAAACACTGCAATTATACAAAACACATAATTATTTTAAAAGTACAAGTTAAAAATTTGTTACTTTATTACTTTTTAGTATCCAACAATTTCCTGATTCTCAAGAATCTGTCTAACTCTTGGCTAACATTTTCAACTTTGCTCAAATAAGCATTTGATAACAATACGCGGTTATCATACTTAGGGTCAATAATAAATACTGTTGGGAAACCTGTAATTCCGATTTCGTTTACAAGTTTTTCATATTTTTTATCTTCCACATTTACTTTTGCAAATTCGATATCATCCTTGTATTTTTCTGCCAAAGCTTGGTATACAGGCATAAATTTAATACAATAATGACACCAATCAGCATAGAATAGAACCAACATTGGCTTTTTACTTTTCACTGCTTGATTATAATCCATGCCAACCGCATATTCAGAAGGTTTTTTCGGTTCTCCTGATAAATCTACAGGCATATAATTTTCTTGTTTTGCTTTTTCAACTTTGAATTGCTGGTATTGGTAATATTCAAAACCGCCAACAGCGCAAATTAAAATTACTAACAAAATTAATACAACTATTGCAACATTTTTTTTATTAGCATTTTGAAGTTTTTCTTTCAAGTTAAATCCCATCTTATCTTCCCCTTTCAACACTCTAATTATAATATGAAAAACATTAGGTCATGAAAGTTCACAAAAGTTTACCTTTACATTTAGTAACATGATGTCACACTTGATATATATTTGGGTATATACAAAGTATATAAACCTCGTGTTACATTACCCTATCCCCCAAAAATCGGCAAAATCCGCCGATGAAATTTCCATGCAAATAAGAAGGAGTTTAATTTATGAATCAAGAGCAAGTAATCGAACTTAAAGTCGGACCACAAAATTCAAACCCAGCAAAAAATGAAGTTTTAGAACCATCTACAGACACAGTGCTAAAAGTTTATTTAAGAGAAATCGCAAATTACCCACAATTATCATTTGAAGAAGAAAAAGTTTTGGCTCAACAAATTGAACAAGGAGATTTAGAGGCTAAGCAAAAACTTATCCAAGCAAATTTAAAACTCGTTGTAACAATAGCAAGAAAAGCAATCCACATGTCAGCTTTACCAATCATTGACCTAATCCAAGAAGGCAACATGGGTTTGATGATTGCCGCAGAAAAATACAATTACAAACTCGGCTATAGATTTTCAACTTATGCAGGCTGGTGGGTAAAACAAGCTATGTTCAAAGCAATTTCCGAGCAATCACACTGCATGAAAATTCCTGTATATATCCAAGAAACATTATCAAAATTTTCAAAAGTGAAATCTAAAATGGAACAAGAGGTGAATACCCCTGTAAAAACTGAAGATGTTGCAAAAGAAATGAACATCGCACCTGATAAAATTGAAATGTTTTTATCAGCTTATACAAAAACAATTTCAATCGAAAACGGCCTAGAAAAAAATGATGGCAAAGAACTGAATGTTGCAGATATTTTGGCAGATGATACCACACTTATTTCTGAAAATATTGAATTTCAAGCCCTAAAAAATGATTTAAACAATGTTATTGAAACAACACTAAAAGAACGTGAACAAGAAGTTGTAAAAATGCGCTACGGACTGGGCGACACAGAACGTTATACATTAGAAGAAATCGGAAACATTTACGGTGTGACAAAAGAATGTATCCGCCAAACCGAATTAAGAGCATTAAAAAAAATGAAAATGTCAGGTGCTGACCTATTATCCTGCTACATTTGCTAATTTTGATTCATAAGTTTTATAAATCTACAAAATTTCTCGTGTTTATTTAATCATTCCACCGTAATTTTCAATTACGGCTTTTTGTTTTATAACAAAAACACCACAAGCGCAATCGCTTGTGGTGTACATTATAAATTTAAAACTATGGCTTATTAAAAGAATGACTTGGTGCCTTTACCACCTGCATTCCAATAAGCATTACCTTGACTTCTTTGTTTTGTTTGGATTCTTACCCTTGGAGTTTGCTTTGCAGGAACAGGAAGTCCTTCTGCTGCCGCATTTTGCGGAATCATATTAGAATCCAATTTGCTAACCGGTGTGAATGTAGCTTCCATACCTGCTTGTCCAGGAACAGATACTTGCAAACCTGATGCATTAGTTGTTGGTGTAGATACTACAGGAACATTTGCATATTCAGATGCAGGCAATGGGTCTAACAACAACGGTTCAGTTGCATAAGCTGCTACCGAAAATGATATTAATGTTAGTAATAATGCTAATTTTTTCATTTTGTTTTGCTCCTATTTATAATATATCGTTAATATACTTATATAACGTAATTGTATAAAAATCAAACATAAAAAAATTTGTTATATAATATTAAAAACTAAAGGAAACAAAAAAATGCGCGAAAGACTACCTGAATTTTTAAAACGTCCAATAATTGATACTGATACGACAAGAAATGTACGTAAAATATTAAAACACAATTGTTTAAATACCGTTTGTGAAAACGCTCGTTGCCCAAATAAAAACGAATGTTATACCAAAAACACCGCAACTTTTTTGATTATGGGGAACAACTGTACAAGAAATTGCAGATACTGTAATATTTCATGCAACAGACCTGAACCGCTTGACCCACAAGAGCCAAAGCATATTGCTAAAGCAGTCAAAGACTTAGGTCTAAAATACGCAGTTATTACATCAGTAACTCGAGATGATTTGACGGATGGGGGAGCGCAACATTTTGCAAACTGTATTTATGAAATTAGAAAAATTTCACCTGATGTAAAAATCGAAATTTTAACTCCTGACTTCAAAAACAAAAAAGAAGCATTAGATATCATAATAAATGCTCAGCCTGATGTTTTTAACCACAATATTGAAACTGTCAGAGCAGTATTCAAGACCGCTCGTCCGCAAGGGAATTATGACACTTCATTAGATGTTTTGAAATACATCAAGCAAAATAGCGACATTCAAACCAAATCAGGAATGATGATTGGACTTGGAGAAACTTTTGCCCAAATAAAAGAAACAATTGAAGATTTATACTCTGTAGGATGCGATATATTGACAATAGGGCAATATATTCAACCGTCAAAAGAGCATTTGCCTGTAGCAAAATATTATAGTCTTGAGAAATACGAAGAATTAAAAAAACTTGCTACATCAATTGGAATAAAGAACTACCAAATCGGACCTCTTGTAAGAAGTTCTTATAATGCAGCAAGTCTTGTTTAAACAACCACAAAACCTTAAAGATTGGAAAAAACGAAATTATTTCATTTGTTTAATAACATTTACAGTAATATCATCTCCACCAGAAATTACCATACCGGTTGGTAAAACAAGATTATAATTAGATTTTTTAGCCTCTTTAGAAATCATTGAGCGAATATGGTCATTAATTTTTGCGAGTTTTAATGAATATTCTTTATCCATATTTTTCTTTTTAGTTTCAATTTGTTGTCTATAATTTGATTCTTTTTGGATAAGCTTTGACTTGTTATGCTCATTTAACAAATCATTTTGAGCTTTTGAAATAAGAGTGTTTAATTCTTCCATATCTTTATCTTGTGCACGTTTTAACTCTTGAATTTCGTTAGAATTTTCCAAAACTTGTGCAACATCAATCACAGCAACTTTGTATTTAGGAAAAGATACAGCAACATCATTCATATTGTATCCAACACAAAAAACTAAGACACAAGCAATTACAAACCAAATATTAATTTTCATTTTACCCTACTTTCCTTTCTGATTACTGACAAAATAAGACAAACCAAAAAATTCTAAAATCAGACAGACGGATAAAATTTATGCATAAAAAAATATCTCCTTGAGGAGATATTAAATAGGAAAATAGTAAACAAAAGGAAGGAAAATTTTAAACTTTTTTGAGAAATCTTATATTATGCAAAAATACTTTTTAATGGTTCAACATCATTATGTTCTTCTTTTTTATCCGTTTTTCCACCAAGAAGTTCACCGTTATAAAATGGATTTGAACCATCTTTATCTTTAGCTGTTGCAGCTGCAAAAATACTCATAAAATGAGTGGCTGAAGTTGTTTCGGCAGCTTTTTGAGTTTCTGTTACAACCTCATTAACCGCCGGCATATATTTACCATCAACTTGTTTTGTAATTGCAGCTTGAGAATTTAGATATTTTATAGAATTTAAGGTTGCTTCATTGAATTGAAATTGCAAAGCATTATTCATTGCAATTTGTTTTTGAACATTAGTATCAATTTTACCTTGATACAAGTCAACCCCTAATTCAACAGGTTTTGCAACTGAATTAACTCTTTGAGTAGTAGCAGAATTTGTATATTGGGAATTTTTTTGGGCAGCACGGCGTAAAATTTCAGTAGAAACATCTTTTAAGATAGATGTATCAATGCCGTTTTTGTATAATGAATTGTAGTTTACGTTTAAACCCATTAGACTTATCCCTTTTGTTTCCTTACAAATATATATTCGGCATATCTTTGTAAAAACTTTAGGACAGCTATATTAGTTGTTAAGATTTTGTTACATTTTCATTATTTGAATTAAAAAAGACCGACGTTAATATCGGTCTTTTGATAAACTTTAATAAACTTAAAATGGTTTTGTTTGATTTAACTTTAATCGCAAATCTCTAAATCTTGCAATGTCTTCTTGCGTTTTACCGGAATCTTTGAAAACAGCTTGAGATGTCGGATGAACCATCAAAACATAATCCATGTGAATTTCTAAGAAATTATATCTTCTTGGTGATTGATTACCTACTCTTGGATAAATTTCAGCATTTGTAACTGCCAAGAATCTTCTTTCTTTATCATTCAATAAATCTGTCAACTCGCGGTTTGTGTTTGTATATTTTGAAACATGCACAACCCCTTTGATATCATGGTCTGCGGTTAAAATAGTAACCTCTATAGGTACTGTATCACTATGTTTTGCCATATTTATATATTCCTTCTTCTCTTCTTTTCAGTATATTATATTTTTCTAAACTTGTCTATATATTAAATTTTATCAACATGTTTGCGAAATCTGCCACCATAAGTTTCGTGCACATCAACAACCGCTACAAACGCATTAGGGTCAATATCTTTTATAATTTCAAGCATTTTCGGCAATTCTAATCTTGTAATAACACAATAAATCAAATCCTTATCCTGTCCGGAATATCCTCCAATACCCTTTAGGTAAGTTACACTGATATCAAGTTTTTCAATCAAAGCATTACCGATTGAACCGGCATCATCGCTGATAATTCGGACAGATTTTGAACTGTTCAAACCTTCCATCACGATGTCGATAACTTTTGATGCGACAAAGTATGTCAAAATTGAATACATTGCGCTTTCCCAACCGAAAACCTTGCCTGCAACCAAATAGATAAACAGGTTCAAGCCCATAATAAATTCACCGACAGAACAACCAAACTTTTTTGATACCAAAAGTGAAAGAATTTCTGTTCCATCAAGAGATGCTTCGTTTTTCAAAATTAATCCAACACCCGCACCCAAAACAATACCACCGAAAACCGTAGATAAAAGGATATCATTTGTTACCTTGTAGCTGTGGAAAAAGTTTAGGGCAAGCGCCAATATAACGTTGGCATAAGCAGTTTGCAAAACAAACATTTTGCCCATCTTTTTAAATGCAAGTATAATAAATGGCAGGTTTAAAACAATAACTAACAACCCTAAATTCCATTTTGTAACATGACTGATAATCATTGAAATACCGATTACACCACCATCAATAACGGAATTAGGAACTAAAAATGCCTCTAGCGCAAAACCTGCGACAATTGCACCAAATGTTATAAATAAAAAATTTTTTAAAACCTTTAAGATTATATCTTTTTTTGAAGACTCGTTTGTTGGCATAAATTACTTCCTATCTTTTTTCAAAGTAACTAAATTTTCCAAATTAAAAATAGATTTCTTTTCTTGTTGTTCAGGCTTTTTATATCCTAAAATATTTTCTAAATCTGCCTTCAAAGTAGGGATATCATCATATTTCTTCAATGTTCCATCCAGTGTAACCGAAACATCTCCTGTTTCTTCAGAAACAACAAGACATGCAGCATTACTTGTTTCAGTCATACCAATTGCAGCTCTGTGACGAGTTCCATATTTCCAACTCAATTTAGGATCATCTGTCAAAGGTAACAAAACCCCAGCTGAAATAATTTTTGAACCGCTAATAACAACCGCACCATCATGAAGTGGTGTATTTACATGGAAAATTGTCAATAATAATTCTGTAGAAACGTCTGCATTCAACCTTGTTCCAACATCGTGATAAGTATTACTCAAATCATTTTGAAAAACAATCAACGCACCTGTGTGAGATTTTGACAAATATTTAACCGCTTCAATAATTTCTTTTATAACGTCAATTGATTTGTTTGATTCGTCATTTTTATCACTTTCAAATAGCCTTTTAAAAAAGTCAATCTGACCAAGATAGCCCAAAAATCTTCTAAGTTCCGGTTGGAATATTACAATCAAGCTGAGGGCAACCAATGTAACAATTGAACGAATGAACACACCTAAAATTGTTAAATCCAATGCTACTAAAATTTCACTCAAAATCCACAAGAAAACAAGTGCTACAGCACCTTTAACAAATTTTTCAGAATTAGTATTTTTGATAAATTTTTGATAAAAAACTATTAATATTGCCGCAATAATGAATATTTCAAAGATATTTTTCCAACCAAAGGTATCTTTGATATAAATATGCCAACTGCCTATGAAATTTTGAAACAACATTAATAAATCTTCTATCATTTCTTTAACCTGTCAGGAATTACATCGTGTCTTACCAAATCATCTAATGTCTCTCTATTGATAATAATATCAGATTGAGAATTATTTACAAGTACCATTGCCGGTTTTTGTACGCGGTTATAATTAGATGCCATTGAGTAGTTATATGCACCTGTATTATATACACACAAAATATCACCTTCACTCGGTTCAGGTAATTCAATATCTTTAATCAAAATGTCACCTGACTCGCAGAATCTGCCGGCAATGGTTACTTTTTCTAATTTTGCATTTTCTTTTTTATTTGCAATTTCAGCCATATATTCAGCCTGATACATTGATGGACGAGGATTGTCTGCCATACCACCATCAATTGCGACATATTTTGTACCGTGTGGAACTTGTTTAGAACTTCCAAGTGTATACAAAGTTACACCGGAAGTTGAAATAATACTTCTTCCAGGTTCTAAAAATATTGTCGGTGCATCAATATTGTATTTAGAAATCACTTCATTTAGTTTATTCACAATCAATTCACCGATTTCATAAGTTGATGGTGGAACATCTTTTTGTGTATATTTTACGCCAAGTCCGCCACCTATATTGATTTCATCCAATTTTAAACCAAATTTTTCATCTAATCTTGCAATTTCTCTTGCCAAAATTTCAATTTCATCAGGATAAATACCTGTTTCAAAAATTTGCGACCCAATATGAGCATGTAAACCGTGAAGACGAATATTTTTGTATTCATTTTGAATAAGTTCAACCGCATCATCAATTTGAGTCAAATCAAAACCAAACTTTGAATCTAAATGCCCTGTTTGAATATACTCGTGGGTGTGACATTCAATTCCAGGAGTTATTCTCAATAAAATATCTGCTATTTTACCTTTTGATTGAGCGATTTCATCCAATAAAGCAAGTTCAAAGAAATTATCTACAGAAATTCTACCAACACCGACATCTAGTGCCAAAGACAACTCGTCAAAAGATTTGTTGCTACCATTAAATAACACATTAGACATATTAACACCTGTTTTATAAACAGTGTAAATTTCTCCGCCAGAAACTACATCAAACCCAAATCCTTCTTCATCTAAAATTTTCGAAATTGCACTTGTACAAAGAGCCTTTGAGGCATACATCATACGAGTTTTCGGATATTTTAAAAAAGCCTGTTTGTAATCTTTGCAAATAGAGCGCAATGTTTTTTCATCAATAACATAAAGCGGAGTTTCATATTTTTCAGCAAGTTTAACCACATCACAGCCACCGATTTCCATATTTCCGGCATCATTGATTTTTGTTGAAATTGGTTTTATAAATTGGTTCGTACTTGATGTCATTAATTGCTCCTTTTATTGTCTGTCTTTTATTTATAATAACATAACCAAAACTGGGTTTACATACTACATTTCTTGTATCTAGTAAGAAAAATACTTGTCAAAATCCACATCGTCAAAACTGCAAAGTAAACGAAAAATTTCATCATCTTCATCCATACGTTGAAAATTGTATTCATTAAACTTCCAATATTTCGGATTTATACCTTTGACAGTTACAATATCGTGCTCTTTTAAGATATTCAATTTCTTTTTCACAATATCAGAAGGTAGCCCAACAAGTTTAGCAAGTTCCACCGCAGTAATACCTTCGGCTGACGAGCATTTTTCGGGAGTCAAAAACATCAATTCCAGCCCAACAGACTTCAAATCCTTATCTTCTTCGTTTTGGTCATAACTTGCCATATCAATATGATAACCAAAATAGATTACGAAAATATCCTATATTTGTAGGAAATGGTGAGGGTAAACTGGTCTGTTTTATTTTAGATTCCGAAACAAGTTCGAAATGACATATAAAAAGTAGTGTGGGAAAAACGAAGTGTCCCCACAAGCGATTCAAAAAAAGGATGGAACGTACGTTCCATCCTTCGTAAGAATATATGTGAAAAAGATTATTCTTTTGTATATTCAGCATCAATAACATCATCATCGTTGTTATTTGAAGAAGAATCATTTGAAGATGCATTTTCAGAGTTTGCACTTTGAGCAGCTGCACCGTCTTTTTGAACTGCTTCGTAAGCTTTTTGAGAAATACCAAACATTGTTTGTTGCAATTCTTCTGACAATTTTTTCAATTCGTCAACCGGTTTGTTTTCATCAATTGCTTTTTGCAATGCAGCTTTTTGTTCTTCCAATTTAGATTTATCATTAGCATCAATTTTGCCTTCAAAATCTTTCATAACTCTATCTGCTGATGCAATCAAGCTAGAAGCATTGTTTTTAATTTCAGCTTCTTCTTTTCTCTTTTTATCTTCAGCAGCATTTGCTTCAGCTTCTTTAACCATTTTGTCGATATCTTGTTCTGACAAATTAGAAGAGTTAGTAATTGTAATCTTTTGTTCTTTGCCTGTTGCCTTATCTTTAGCTGAAACATTTACAATACCGTTGGCATCAATATCAAATGTAACTTCGATTTGAGGAATACCACGCATTGCAGGAGCGATACCTTCAAGTCTGAACATACCTAAAGATTTGTTATCTCTAGCCATTGGTCTTTCACCTTGTAGAACTTGAATATCTACAGCTGTTTGGTTGTTTTCAGCAGTTGAGAATACTTGAGATTTAGAAACAGGGATTGTAGTGTTTCTTGGAACTAATGGAGTCATCACACCACCCAAAGTTTCAATACCCAATGTCAATGGAGTTACATCCAAAAGAACGATATCTTTAACTTCACCAGCCAATACACCAGCTTGGATTGCAGCACCAACTGCAACAACTTCATCAGGGTTTACTGATTGGTTAGGTTCTTTGCCGGTATAATCTTTAACCAATTTTTGTACAGCAGGGATACGAGAAGAACCACCAACCAATACAACTTCGTTGATTTCAGATTTTGAAATACCAGCATCTTGAATAGCTTGTTCTACCGGTTTTTTACATCTTTCTAACAAGTCAAAAGATAATTCTTCAAATTTTGCTCTTGTCAAATTCAAGTCTAAGTGTTTTGGACCGTTAGCATCAGCTGTGATGAATGGCAAGTTGATATTTGTTTCAAATACAGAAGACAATTCACATTTAGCTTTTTCTGCAGCTTCTTTAACACGTTGCATAGCTTGTTTATCACCTTTAAGGTCAATGCCTTCTTGTTTTTTGAATTCTTCACAAATCCAATCCATAACTTTTTGGTCGAAGTCATCACCACCTAAGTGAGTATCACCTGATGTAGACAATACTTCGTGTACACCATCACCGATTTCAAGAACTGAAACATCAAATGTACCACCACCTAAGTCAAATACTAAAACTTTTTCAGCTTTTTCTTTTTCAAGGCCGTAAGCCAAAGCTGCTGCTGTTGGTTCGTTCACAATACGCAAAACATCCAAACCTGCGATTTTACCTGCATCTTTTGTTGCTTGTCTTTGAGCATCGTTAAAATATGCAGGAACTGTGATAACTGCTGATGTAACTTTTTCACCCAAGTATTTAGATGCATCATCAGCTAATTTTCTCAAAATCATTGATGAAATTTCTTGAGGTGTATAATCTTTACCATCAATATCTACTTTGTAATTATCACCCATGTGTCTTTTGATAGATGCAATTGTTCTATCAGGGTTTACAATAGCTTGACGTTTTGCTAATTGACCAACTAATCTTTCACCTGATTTTGAAAATGCTACGATAGAAGGGGTTGTACGAGAGCCTTCTGCGTTAGCTATAACGGTTGGTTTACCACCTTCCATAACTGCAACTACTGAGTTTGTTGTACCAAGGTCGATACCAATTGTTTTTGCCATAATCTTTATCTCCTTTTCTAATTAATATACTCTTTTTTCTATATTATTGTTATAACACCCATTTTTGAAAATCTTAAAAAAATAAACAAAAAATTAACATTTCAAAAATTCTTGACCAAAATTTTAAGATGACTTAATCAACATTAATAGACTATAAATAGCAAAAATAAAAAAGGTTAGATTTTATACTCTCTAACCTAATAATTTTCATTAACCGAACAACATATTTACCCCTAGATTAACTTCGAATCATTTTTTCAAGGGTGCTATCATTTTTCCCTTGAGAAAATATAAATTGTTTATTGCTTGCAATTGATGGAATATCAGGAGTTTTATTCACACCTACACCATTGCGCGGAGCAACTTCATAAGATTTAATTGAGCGTTTTCCAGTCAAGCGTTGCATAAAGTTATAATATTTTTTCTTAAATCCTGTTGAATTATTTTGTTTTGTTTCAATGTCAATCAACTCATCTCTTGTGTGTGGTTTGATTGGAGTTCCGACAGATGACCTTGTAAGCATTTCACCTAATGTTGTATCAATAAGAGTAACCATACTCATACCCATTAGTGATGAGTGATATTGTTTTACAAATGTTGAATTAAACAAGTCAATTAGCAATGTTTGGTAGAACAATCTTGAACCTTCTTGGACAAATCTTTCTTTGAATTTTGTCTCAGCACCTTGTTTGTCATTACCGTTTGATTTCAACATTACCATATTATAGTTATCTGTCATCAAGAACCAAATTGTTGCAATTGATGCAGCTGTTTTGGCAAGGTTTGACAATTCTGCATTGGATACACTTGACATAGAATCTTCGTTAAATGCTTTTAGTAAATTAACTTGAATATAATCTTTAAACTGTTCTTCTGTTATCGTTTTGTCTCTCAGGGCCTCAGCTTTTTTGCTAATTTTGTCAAAACTGTTTGCCAAAGCTTTCATATCAGACATGCCTGATTTTGGCTTAGCTTTTCTAAATACACCCATCAATTTTTCATCAATCATCCAATAAGGAAGGGTGACAGTATTCCATAAGAACTTGAATGGTGCAATTACAAAATTAACAAACGGTTTTACGTTAATTTCATACTCTTTTTTCAAGAATTTAAGATTTACTTTAAACGTTCTATCTTTTTCACCAAGGTCGATAATTTTGTTACCGTCAACTGTTTTTAACCCTGTTTCAGCAATTTTTTGATATTTATCAGCAAGTTTTTCAAAACCATTATCTTTAAGTTGTTGCACAGTCAGTGCTAATTTGCTGTCGTCAACGATATATTTTTGAGTGGTTAATTTTTTATATAAATCTGTAAATGGTCTGTATAAAACTTTGTTTTCAAACGCGCTAACTGCATTTTCAAGATTAAGTTGTTCAACTGTATAGTTTTCATATTTTTTAGGGTCCATTTTTTTGAGGTCTGAACCCATATTTTCAAACATTTTGTCAATGCCTAATTCGTTGTACAATTTTGAGTTATTAGTTTTTAAGTTTTCAAAATATTTCAAAGCAGCTTTTTTAACAGAAGGAAGATTTTTTACCCCTTTAATACTATACCCAACAGCAAGAACTGCTGCGGATGCTTTCATCACTGTATCAAAAGATAGCAATGGCTTTTGCTCTTTTTGCTTTTGTTGTGCTTGATTAGGTGCCTTAACATCATCAGCTTTTTTATCTTCTGCCTTGAATGTCAAAGGTTTGATTTTTGCTTCAGGATTATGTAATCTTTCGTTTTCTGCTCTAGCCTCTTCAGGTGTCAATCTCACAATATGTTTTCCGTTAGACAAACGTGAAAACATTTCTGTAACAAGAACTGTCAAACCGGTAATAAGAACAATACCTGCTTTTGATTTGTTGATAAATTTTTGAAAAGCCCCCATTGTAATAAGGGTCAAATAACCGCTTGTCAAAATTCTACTTGTTTCTTGTTTGAATCTAACTTTACTTTCGTGGCTTGCAGCTTTTGGGTCATCATCCATCATTCTTGACAAGTTATAGGCATCGTTTGCCAAAAATATTGCAGGCGGAAGACCAGAAACTAATCTGTTCAAAGCTCTTTCATGCTTTGTATCATAATTTCCTGATTTTGGGTCAAACATTTTTAATTCACTTTGGAATACGCTTGAACCCATTTTATCATCGACATTTTTAATCAAGTTTGCTTTTACATCAGCTGGAATTTTGTCAACGGTAATTCCGTTTGCTTTTGCGTATTTTTCAAGTTCTGATGTGATTTTTGAATCTCTATATACAATAAGACCACGCAATGAGTTGACTTTTGCATCTAATTTTGAACGTTGTCTAATGTTTTTAAACAATGGTTTTTCTAAAACTCTTGCAGACCAATTTTTTAGTCCCGGCACTTTGCCTAACAATTCAACAGTACCGTTTAGCATATCTCCAGGAAGAATTTTGAACGGATAAATTATTCCATCCCAAGCCAAATGCGGAATTGATTTTTTTGCAAGAATAATTTTATCACCTTCAACTGAAATCAGTTTTGAAGTATCAGCTTTGTGCTTAACCGTAATATCTTCAAGCAATTCTCTTCCCATTTTGCCGACATAAGTATCAGCCCATTTTTCAAATTCACTTTTGCTGTAAACTTTCTCTAATTTATTATAAAGAGAAAGACCTTCAAAAGCTAAATCTGAATGATTCGTTTTTAAAGGTCTCTTAATATCTCGATAAGTATTTTGTGAATAAGAAGTAATTGGCGAAGAGGATAGTGATGCCTGATTTTTTGGAGACAGATACTCCTCTTTGTATCGTTGCTTGCCTATTCGAAAATTTGTTGCACTATTTACTAACATTTTACACATCCGTTTTTATGTATTTTCATTCATACTAAAACAAAACGCAAGGAATTTTTGCTAAAATTTAACTTAAATTTACAAACTTAAAACATAAAAATATTTGCCAAATGGGTTTAATTCCGCATAACTATTCACAAGTATGGAATTTTAGTGTATAATTGCAATCAAGAGAGAATTTTATGCTTAAAAAAGAGAACAAAACTGATGTTATAGTCGTTGGAGCAGGTCCTGCCGGTATATCCTGCGCAATTACACTTGCTCGCGCAGGAAAAGAAGTTGTTGTAATTGAGCGTGGCATGTTTGCAGGCAGTAAAAATGTATTTGGGGGCGCGATTTATACCAAAGCAACAAAAGAAATTTTTCCGAACTTCGAAACAGAAGCTCCTATTGAAAGACGAAATATTGAACATAATTTTGCAATTCTTGGAGAAAATGATTCAACTACAATAACTTATCGAAAAGATGATAATACCAGTTACACAGTAATTCGAGGTAAGTTTGATCGTTGGGCGGCAGAAGAAGCAAGAAAAGCAGGGGCTTATATCGTTGAAGAAACCGTTGTACGCGGACTTATCAAAAAAGACGGAAAAGTTGTCGGAGTAAAAACTGAACTTGAGGACTTTTATGCTGATGTTGTGGTTTTAGCTGATGGTGTTAACTCTTTACTTGCCAAACAAATCGGTTTGAGAAAAGAGATTGAGCCAAAAGATGTTGCACTAAGCGTAAAAGAAGTTATTAAACTGGATAAAGAGACAATCAATCAAAGATTTCGCATAAAAGATAATGAAGGTTCTATTGTTGAAATCTTCGGTGGACCAATGCTTGGTATGTTAGGACTTGGTTTTATGTATACCAATACAGATTCTGTGACAATCGGACTTGGTATTACATTAAACGATTTAATTGAGTCTAACTACAGACCTTTTGAAATACTTGAAGAGTTAAAGAAACATCCTTCCATTTCACCGTTACTTGAAGGTGGAACTCTCAAAGAATATTCCGCACACCTGATTCCTGAAGGTGGCTATAAAAAAATCCCAAAACTTTGCGATAACGGCGTCTTGATTGTTGGGGATGCTGGAATGCTTGTAAATAATCTTCACTGGGAAGGTACAAATCTTGCTATGATTAGCGGAAAACTTGCAGCCGAGACAATAATCAATGCAATAGATTGCGGAGATTTTTCAAGAAAAACTTTAAAAGAATATGAACAATCATTAAAAAAATCTTTCATATTAAAAGATTTAAAAACATATAAAGACTTGATGGATGTTGCTCATGCAAGGCAAAAGGCGTTCTTTTCATACTACTTTAAAAAGATTAATGCATTTTTTGAAATGTTTACATCTGCTGATGGAACACCCAAAAAAGAACATTACCACAAATTTATCAGAAGTATTTTCACAGATAGAAAACTTGTTGAACTATTTAAAGATGCAATTGCGCTTCTCAAATTGTTATGGAGTATTTTGTTATGAATATAGATAAAAAATTATACACATTAAAATACTCACCTGATACAGAGTCTCACCTCAAACCCGATAATGAGAAATGCAGACTTTGTGAAAAACGCTGTTGTACACATATTTGCCCAGCAGAAGTTTATGAATGGAGCGAGGAAAAACAAGAACTTATTGTAAATTATGAAAACTGCCTTGAGTGCGGAGCTTGTCGGATTGCTTGTGAGAAAAAAGCAATAGATTGGCAATATCCAAAAGGCACAAAAGGTGTAACTTTTAAGCAAGGATAACAATTCAATAAAAGAAAATAAAGGAGACAAAAGTATGAAAGAAGAGTATTCAAACCACTACAGACGTTGGTATGACAAAGACCCAGTTTTGTCAGAGGCTGTAAAAACCCTAGAAGAGACTGACGACCAAACACAAATAAGAATTGCATTAAATTTGATTAAAATTATCATAGAGCATAATATTGAAGACGAAAAATTTGAAGCTGTTGATGACATTATCAGTGCTGTAGGTTCTGGATTGGATGACAATCGTCGTGGACGTTGGTATGACATTGATACAACATTGAGAACAGCAATGAATATGTTGCAAAGCTGTCCGGAAGAAACTCAAAAAGTCATCGCAAAAGAAATGGCTCAACTTGTTTTAGAGGCTATTAAAAAAGATGATGATTCAGATGATGATGCAAAATAGTTATTAAAACGTAATTAAATATACAAATAACAAAACAAGGCAATAAGTTTGTTAAGCTTATTGCCTTATTTTATTCCAGTATATGCCAAGAAATTAATTGACATATAATTTTATTTCACAATCTGACGACGCATGATTATGTTTTTATCTTCATCATAACAAACCGCGCCAAGCCAATGCGCAAGAAGTTTTTTATCAGGTGTAAAAATAAATGTTTCATCTTCTGACACCCTCAATGTCATATTAACCAACTGCCCTTGCGGAGTATACTTGTATGTTTTATATGGAAAATCCAAAGATTCTTTAATTTCATTATGCGTCAGAATACCATCGTGAGAATAATACAAAACACTTTTCGGATTATCTTTGTAAATAACGCCATAACTTCCATCAGAAAATTTAGCCAAAGTTCGGTCTTTCAATTCAGCCTTTCCGCTTAGCAATGTAGAGATATTTTCACCATAGTTTGAATCTACAAGATTTGCTCTTAAATACTCAAAATTAGGTCCAATCGGAGGAGATGAAAAAACATCACTACGAGCATCTTCAACAGAACACTCAACGCCACCTGTAATAATTTCTGAAAAGACAGGCATACCTAATAAAAAAACAAATAATAATACTAAAATTTTCTTCATAGTTTATTTATAATGAATTATTTCAATAATGTCAAAACAACTTTAAAAATTTTATAAAACTTGCTATAATATTGTCAAAAAGTCTATAAAATAGTAGGAGTATGTAATGAAAAAGTTATTAATTTCTTTATTGGTTTTATGTATCGCAGCACCTGTTTTTGCCATCAACGATGCACCAAAAGTTAGCCGAAAATGCAGAAAACATCCTGAAAAATGTATTCCGTTGACAACACCAATACAAGAACAACAAATGACATTAGGTCTTGTTCAACGAGATATCAAAGTTGGGACATCTCAAGCCGATGTCGCACAAATTTTGGGTTCTCCGAACATTGTAACCCAAGATGCTGACGGCAAAGAAACGTGGATTTATGACAAAGTTTCATCTATCACTTCTTATGGAAGTTCAGGTTTTGGAGTAAACGTTGGCGGATTCGGAGGCGGATTTGGCTGGAACGGTATAGGAGGCGGAATGGGCAATGTCGGATACAACAAAAACGGAGGAACAGTCCAATCAAATCAAAAAACATTAACTGTTGTTCTAAAATTTGACAACAACCACAATGTTTCATCATTTTCGTACCACATGAGTTCTTTTTAGTGAGGTGCTGAATGTTAAAAAGATTAGTATTAATTCTGTTTATATTTTGCTTAGCACTACCCGTTTCAGCTAAAAAAAGACAATCCGAAGACATTATCACTCCAATGTCTCAACTTGAAAAACGTCAATTTCAAACAAGGAGTTACGAAACAGCAGACAAACCACTTGTTATGAAAGCAATGCTAAATGTTTTACAAGATGAAGGTTTCATTGTTTATAACGCAAATCCACTGTTAGGATTTATCTATGGGGTCAAAGATTTTGATACATCTGACCCAAACATTGATATATCTAAGGAATTTGGATTGTCAAAAGCGCGTTTAAGCTACAATGGTGTAAAAGTTGCAACAATTGAAACAACGGCAAATGTAACCGAGTACGGAAAAAGCATGAGAGTAAGAGTAAATTTCAAACGCAAACTCCTTAATGTATATGGGAATGCGCAATTTATTGACGATATAAATGACGAAAAATACTACCAAGACTTTTTCTCAAAAGTAGATAAAGCAATATTTTTACAGAAACAAAAAATATGATAAAAAAGATTTTAACGACATTTTTGCTGATAAATTTCTTTTGCGTCTCATCAAATTGCGCAATGGCAAAAAAAGTAAAGCCATTATCTCAACTTGAGCGACGAGAGGTTGAGACACGTTTTTATGACACATCAGATAGCGCAAAAGTGATGAAAGCTGCCATAAATACTCTACAAGACAGTGGTTTTGTAATTCAGGAAATTGAACCGGAACTTGGATATTTACGTGCTCGAAAAATATACAAACATCGTTACATCAATAAAGGTAGACTCTCAAAACAGTCATTTTTACTTGCATTATTTACTGCCTATGCTGTTTTTTCTTATGGAACGACAGCATATTATATGGTGGACCCAACAAGACAAATTTCCAATGAAATCCACCAAAAAACCGTTGTTGTAGATTCAAATGTTAATGTCGAAAATTTTGGCAAAAATAAGACAAAAGTCAGATTTGTACTAGTTCAAAAGGTCTTGCTAAACGCTGATGGTTATTCTTATGTAAAATCAGCACCAACAAGAATTTTGAGGGTTTACGACCCAAAAGTTTACCAAGAATTTTTCAAACAACTCGATAAAAGCATTTTTTATGAAGGGATTTAGACTATGCAATATATAGCAATAAAAGAAGAACAAAAAGCAGGAAAAACAGTTTTTATAGTAAATGCAATTCCTCTAAAAAATTCAGCAAAAGCTCTTGTACAAAAGATTCCACATCCGCTTGGTTCTGATAGCTTAGCATTTGAAACTCTTGAACTAGCTAAAGAAGCTGTCACACGAGCAGGATTTTCATATATTTTGCCGGATGGTAAAAAGGGAACAGCTACACGCCACAAAACACAAATCAGTAAAGATAGTAAAAATTATGAACAAATAATCATTTCTGTAATCAAAGACAAAACTGATTCATCAAACTCAACTGTTGCAGCTGCTGCAGTTTCGGCACTTTCGGTTTTTCCTAACGAAGAAACTTTTGACATTCTGTTTAATAAAATCGGAGAAGATAACGATTTAATCAGAAAAAACGCAATTTCAGGGATTTGCAGATATGGAACTCTATTACAAGACAGAATTATTGACTCGTTGAAATCCTCAAACTGGGTTGTCAGAAATTCAGCAATATCTTGCATTAACCAATTGGCTGAAACATCTGACATTGATTTAGAAAAATTTATTATTCCGCTTGCCAAAACTTGTGATGATTCAAACTCAATAGTCCAAACCAACGCAATAGCAACACTGGCTAAAGTGTATCAAAATTTTCAAAAGAATAAAAAAGTTTAATAACTACCCTTTCTCATCAAATCAGAAAGTTTCAATTCTTTAGGAGCAGGAGCTTTTTTCTGAGGTCTTTCAACAGGTGATTTAACCTCTTTAAAAGCTGACAAACCTACTTTTGCGCTATTATCCTCTTTCAGCATAAAAATTTCTTGTAATAATGAAATAATATTTCCCATGAATATTTCTCCTACTACTATTATAGCTTAACTTACTTGACGTATATCATACATTTAAACGATTTAACCATCAAAAAACAACAGTCTTTATGTTATATTAACAGTACAGGCAAAATGAGGACTAAAATTTGAATAACAGTTATTATGAAACTTTGGATGAAAATTTTGCACAGGCATTGAAATTGTACGAACAAAGCTATTCTCACGAAGAGCTAATTGAATTGCTAAAAACAGGTAATATCGTACAAAAACAAATTGCGGCATTGCGCCTTGAAAAAATCACATCCGACAAAGATGCCACAGTTTTGGTTAATAACTTGACAGGACAAGATGGAAAAATTCGCGAAGCCGTTTCATTAAGACTGAATGAATTTATGTCAAATCCGAAATTTCTGCCTTATTTTTGTAATATAGGAAATTTTGATGTTTTTTTGGATGCAATTATTGATATAAATGCAAATATTTGCCGAAACGTCATCAGTGCAATCTGTAACCTTAAAAATAATATAGATTTTTGTAATACATTTTGTCCAAAACTGGTAAATTTGACAAATTCATTACTTGATATTGTTGAAAAATTCGACTTTCAAGATGGCAAATACAAAGTCAACAAAGAGGCTTTTAAATTATATTGGTGTTTAGAAACTATTTATGAATTTTATGACAAAATAGATTTCTCATCACTTAAACAAATTATTTTGCGTACCAAAAATATTAACGAATACACAATTAGAGAAAAAGCTGCAAAAATTTTGACTCATAAATTTGAAGATTCTGATTTAAGTAAAGTAAAAGAAGAATTAAAACAAGACAAAAACTACTACGTTCGCAGATTTTTTGAGTGAAATATATTACCCATTCATATTATGCTCTACCATGGATAATTCTTCGGAATTTTCCAACCATTCAACTGAATCATCTTCGTACAATATCCACAATTTGTACAGCCCTTCACACAAGCCCAAGTACCGTTCTTGGTCAGCCCTTCTTCTGTTCCATCCCAATTAAATGCATAAGGGGTAACAAAATCAGTCGAGGTCCTTGTTGAATCAATTTTTCCATCTCCAAGGTCTTTACCTGTGGCTTTGGCAAAATTAAAGGCAAAAATTTTTCTAGGAACATTTACTCTCACTCCATTACCCTTATATTCTTCAATCAGGTCTTTTTGATTTATATAGTACGCAATATCTCCACCATTACTATCTACAGAAAAAGTCATACCACTACCATCCATCAAATATATGCATACGTGAATTTGTCTTCCCGCATGGGTACATTCCTCGTAACCCAGATTTTTCATATATGGAAAAATATATTGTTTCAAAAATTCAACCTGCTCATCATAAGAATAAGCTTTTTCCTCAACCCAACCATCAGGATCGCCATTATCTGCTATCGACATTTTTATTGTTTGATTTATTCGAGAATAAAATGCCTTTAATTGTGTCTCGGTTCTTTGTTTTGCAAATATACTCATCAAAGTTGGAATTGTCATTGCAGCTACAACACCAATGATACCAAGAGTGATTAAAACCTCGGCTAATGTAAACCCAAATCTTGCCTTGGTTGGCAACAAATTTACGTGCGTAGCACATTCCGCTAATGCCAAAACAAAACTTTTCAAAATTTTCATACTTACCTCACACAATATTAAACTAATATGTTTATATTACATTAATTACTTTATTAATGCAACAATAATTACATTGATTCGTTATTTTTATATTGATACGTGTAATTATATAAAGTATGAGAATCATCACAGAACTAAAAGAAATTCTATATACAAAAGGTTTGACCTTGAAATTTGTAGCCCAAGAGTTAGAAAAACAACTCAACAAGCCATATACATTAGCAAACCTTTCAAATAAACTTCGTAACGAAACAATAACATACAGAGAGATGAAACTCATTGCTGAAATTATTGATTGTTCTCTAGAGCTAAAGACAAAATAAAGATAGTCAAAATTTATATAAAAACATAACTGTCATTCTGAACAGCAGGAGCAGAGTGCGAAACAAAGTGGAGTCACGTTTTATGCGACTGAGTAAATTCAGGGTGACATCCTAGTTTTTATCAACATTAATAGATACTTAATCAAGTTCCACTACTGTCCCGAATAAATCCTGTAATCAATATATATAGTAAAACTACGAAATTAAATAGCAAAAATGGATTGCCACAGTCGTGCGACGTTACGTATTTTCAATATCGTCATTGCGAGCGATAGCGAAGCAATCCAGCTTTCTTTTAGAGAAATTTTATTTTGGACAGTTGTGGAAACGAGTTCGGAATGACATTGAATAATATGTTCAATTTAACTCACACAATCACTTTTGTCGATTTGATAAAACCGACCGACAATCCTGCCCTGACAAAACTCATAAAAAAACACTGTTTGCCAAATATGAACAAACAGTGCTTTTTGTTTATTTTTAACTTTTAAATTAGTCAAAAACGTAGCTGATAATAGCTGCTTCTCTAGCCTTTTTGATAGCTTTTGCAATCATTCTTTGGTGTTTTGCACAGTTACCAGTGATTCTTCTTGGAATAATTTTACCAGCTTCTGTTAAGTATCTTTTCAACTTAGCAGCATCTTTGTAGTCGATTGTTTCAACTTTGTCTGCACAAAGACTACAATTTTTACGTTTTTTCTTATCGTCTTGTCTTGCCATTTTTGTAATTTGCCTTTCTAGCCTTATTATCTTTCTACTATCTTTTTATTATTTATTGTTTAGAACGGAACTTCTTCATCATCCATCAACACATCAGTGTTACCTTCAGGTGAAGATGATTCCATCTCTCCAAATGTCAAAATGTCTCCGTCTTCTGACACATTATTCGTAGCTGAAGAGCTACCGCCCATTAACTCGATTGTAGCAGCTTCAATTTCAAAAACTCTTTTCTCAGTACCATCATCCATTTTGCTGATACCATTTTGCAATCTACCTTCTACCAAAACTTTTTGATTTTTAGACAAAGAAGATACAACTTCTTCTAAAGATTGTCTTTTTGAGATTACTCTAACCAAGATTTCATCTTGTGTTCCGATATTTAAAACAAATGACGAAACTGCAACATTGTTCTGAGTGAACCCTGTTTTTGGAGTTTTGTAAACTATACCTGTTACTACTGCTTTTGCTAATGACATTTTTTATTCCTTTTAATTGTCTGAATTTCGATGATTAAACTGAAGCTTTTTCAGAAACTTCCATAAACATTGTTCTTAGAATATTGTCATTCAATCTTAATTGTCTTTTGAATTCAGCAACTTTGTCAGCAGGCAAAGCTAAAATTGTTGTAGCAAAGAAACCATCTCTGAAATTTTGGATTTCGTAAGCTAATTTTTTTCTGCCGCCTTTATCTGTAGAAACTACGTTTCCACCGAATTCAACGATTGTTGCATTAATTTTTTCAATAACTTTTTCAACTTCTTCAGCATCTAAGTTAGGTTTGAATATAGTCATTAATTCATAATTTTTCATTTTAAATTTTCTCCTTTTACTATTTCTCCAGTGTATGAACTCATCTTACCATGAAAAAATAATTTTTTACAACATGTAGTCAGCCGTAAAGCTATAGCTTGCAGGTCCAATAAGGAAAATATCCTGATTAGGAGTTTCCTTAGTTCCGCGCCATTCCACGATTACAGCCCCACCAAGCAAATTAACTTTGACTTTTTGTTCTGTTAAGTTATTTAAAACACAAGCCACGACACTGGCACAAGCCCCTGTTCCACAAGCCAAAGTAATACCGCAACCACGCTCATATACACGCATTTCTATTTCGTTTTTGGAAATAACTTTTACAAATTCAGTATTTGTTTTTTCTGGAAAATACGGATGAACTTCCATATCAGGGCCGTATTTTGTAGCAAGCTCCATTGGATCTTCTTCTGTAAAAATAATACAGTGAGGATTCCCCATAGAAACAGGTGTAATTTCAAACTCTTTACCTTTTACGTGAACTGTTTTTTCACCCTCAAAAGGAATCTTTTTGTCCTCAAGAATAGGTGTTCCCATATTTACTCTAACTTTGCCATCATCTTGAATTTCAGGTTTAATCACCCCTGCTAGAGTTTGCACACTAAATTGTTTTTTATCGACTAAATTTTTATCGTATACATATTTTGCAAAACAGCGCATACCATTTCCGCACATTTGAGCAGTTGTACCATCTGAATTGTAAAAATACCAAGCAATATCAGTTTCGCCATTTGGTCTTGTATCAGGGATAATCATTCCATCTGCGCCAATTCCAAAATGTCTGTCGCATAGTTTTTTTGCAAGTTCACTCATCGAAAGTCCTGATTTTTCATATTCGCTATAATCAAGAACAACAAAATCGTTTCCGCAGCCTTGCATTTTTGTTATTTTAATCGTTGTCATACTTCACCTCGTTTTGTTTGGATTATAGCATAAAAAAGTCTAAACTTTTCTTGCAATTACAATAATCGGAGAGTATGTGAGTTTTGTTTGAGGATATTTTTTATTAAATCTGTCACAAAAATCTTTCACTTCTTTTATTGTCCAAGTTTTATCAGATAAGGAATTAACCCCTGTGTTTTTCATATGTGCAAGAAGTTCTAGCGGATTTTTGAAGAGTAATTCTTCATAAAAGCCTTCACAATATAAAATTTCAAACCCTTGCTTACTTAAAATATCTTGAATTTTTTCAGGAGAAAGATAATTCAAAGACAGACCTGTTAAACCAGTGATTTCTTTGTAATTATCAGTTCCAAATGTTGAAAAAGCAAGAATTCCGTCTTTGTCCAACTGGAGTTTTAAAATTTCTATTGCTTTATCCAAATTGTCAAACCACTGAAACATTGCGTTAGATATAATTAGATTTTGCTTTCGTCCTGTTTTTATTTTTAATGCACTGCCACAAAAGAATTGTGTATTTGGAATAATTTTTTGAACGTAAAGTTTAGATTTTTCAACTAAATCGTTTGCATAATAATTTTTGAACGAAATATTATCATTGATTTGCTTAGATAATATCCCTGTCCCAGAACCAAGTTCTAAAATATTGTCAAATTCCTGACAAATCTTTGAAAGTTCAATCACAAGTTTTGATGCCATCATTTTTTGAACAGTTGCATTTTTGTCATAATTTTTCATACTTTTTTCAAAGTGTTTTTTTATATGTGATTTTTGGTTGTTTGACAACATTTAATTATTTCGCTCCAACTTGTGAAATTGTAAAACGGAAAGTGACCAAATGGCAAGGTGATAATAGGTTCATTATTTTTTTGATGGCTGGCAATTTGGTTCTTTGGCGGAATGATTTTGTCAAAATCACTCACAATTGCACAATCATAAAAACTTTCAGCTTTTTTGTAATCTTTCCTTTTAATTATATTATAAAGATTTTCAAGTTCAGAAACTCTATTTTCTATCGTGCGCTGAACCGATGTTTTTGAATACATTTCAAATTCTTCAGAGTTTTTAAATACATTTTGATAAAACTTACCGGCAAGCCCTGTTGCAGCATGTTTTAGGGTTAATTCAAACATTTTGACAGGAATGCCAAACTCATTGTCAACAGGTGTTATTGTCCCATTTATTGCTATTTTATAATCAAAATTTTCAAACAACTTTCTAAACTCATAAGCAACAAAAACCCCCATAGACCAAGCAAGCAGGTATTTATGCTCATAATTTTGCAGATTTTCTAATTCTTTTGGCAAATTTAATTCATTATAGTCATAGATGAACAAAATATCAAAACCATCACAAACCAACTTGCCAAAAGGTTTTTCATCAAAACTCCAACCAGCAAAAAATACAATTAAATTTTTATTATTTTGTTTATTTAGTTGACAACACTTCATCAATTTTCTCCTTGAGTGTTTGTAATTCTTCTTCCCTAATATCTGCTGTTAGCGATAATCTCAAACGAGAAGTTCCGACTGGCACAGTCGGAGGTCTGATTGGCAAAGTGAAATATCCGTTGTGAAATAAAACTTCGCACAAATCAACCGTATCTTTATTTTTACCAATTACAACAGGTATAATATGACTTTGACTACCGAATTTTTTAGCCAAATTTAGCATATTTTTCCTCTTTTGAGCGGTTTTGGGAATTTGAGTTTCAATTATCCATTTTGAAAATGCAATGTTTATTGGTGGAAGTGCTGTTGAAAAGATGAACGAACGAGATTTGTTAATCAAAAAATCTATCATCGTTTTTGAACCTGTAACAAATGCACCCATTGAGCCGATTGCTTTTCCAAAAGTTCCGACAAGTAAATCTACATCATCTATTATGCCTAATTCTTCTGCGACACCAAGCCCCTTTTCTCCAAAAACGCCAAAAGCATGAGCTTCATCAATAATCATTATGCAGTTGTATTTTTTCTTGAGTTCAACGATTTTTTTCAAATCTTCAATATCACCATCCATTGAAAAAACACTTTCCGTAATGATAAATGCATTATTAAAATTTTTGCGCTCCCTTTCCAACAACTTTTCAAGAGCGTGCATATCGTTATGTGGGAATCTGAAAAACTTACCCTCTGAAAGTCGCATCCCATCTATTATACTAGCATGATTTAACTTATCAGAAAAAACAACATCTCCTTTTTGATTCAATGCACTTGAAATTCCAACATTAGCATGATAACCACTGTTATACAGCAATGCTGATTCTTTACCATAAAGACTTGATAATAACTCTTCAAGTTCTTGATAAACAGGAAGTGTACCTGTTAATAATCTTGCCGATGCACTGCCAAAAGAGTATCTATTGCCAACATTATCTAAAAACTCCTGAGTTATCGCTTGATTATCAGCAATATTTAAGTAGTTATTTGAGGAAAGGTTGAGTAATTTCTTACCTTTGTAATAAATATATTTCTCATCCTTTTTTTCAAAGTTTTTAAGGTTTCTAAAATGTGAATGGCTTTTTAGCTCTTCTAAAATTCTTTTATAATCATCATACATATCCCTAATTTATGACAAACGGACTGCGATTTCAATGACCTTGTAAGATTAAGGGCTATGTATGTAAGTAGACTATTCCACAAACTCCCTATAAACCTCAGCATCAGAATTACGCGCAACCGTTTTTGGTAAATACAAAACACCATAACGTTCCGCAATTGCCTTAATATTGGGTGCAGCAGAAACAATCACAATTTGTGTATTTTTATAATAATCACCAAAATTTTGAATCTGTTCAATTAACCATTCACCTGCAAATTTTGGCAAAAAATCAGGTTCCATCTGCATATCAGTGAAGATAACATCGTATGGATTGTCAATAGAAGTTTCAAGTTTTGCAAGTGCCTCTTTTGCACAATATGCACAATCAATTTGAACATTCTGTATTGGCAAATGTTCAATACAGCCTTTATGAAATCTGACCCATCCAGGGACATCATCTACAATCAAAATTCTTTTCATATTTTCATCCTACACAAAATCAACAAAAAATTCCATACAATCAGCTAATACAAATACTGTTATTTCCAGATAATTTTAAAGAGCAAATGAGAGGATTTATTATGAGAAAAATATTGTTATTAATACCAATTATCGGAATAATTTGTACATTTTCAGATGTTTATGCCAAAACCACTCCCAAAGATGCTATGGCATTTTTTACTCAATATACAAACTATGCAAACTCATACAATGATAAGCTTTTAAATATGTATAGCCCCGATGCAAAAATAATTCGAGAGGTTGTAAAACCAACTGGCGAAACCATTGATGTTGTAATTCCAACAAAAAGATTTTTTAAAGAATTGAAAATCGGACAAAAAACTGCTAGACTTAGAAAGTACAAAAATTCCTACAGAAATATAATTGCGCAGGAAACACCTGATGGAATTAAAATAAGTGCAGAACGACAACCATCTAAGGAAAGTTATTGGCTTAAAATGTACCAAATTGTACAAGATACCGAGTCCGGAATTGTAATCAAAGAAGAAATGATGCAAACAAAGGTTCAAACATTTCTTAAACATAAAAACGAAGGTGAAAGATGAATAAATTCAGATTTTTAACAGCAGGAGAAAGTCATGGTAAATGCCTAACCGCAATAATAGAAGGATTGCCGTCAGGCATAACAATTGATACAGATTTTATCAATAATGAACTACAGCGCCGTCAACAAGGTTACGGTCGCGGTGATAGAATGAAAATCGAATCCGATACTGTTGAAATCACATCAGGAGTTCGGTTTGGTAAAACATTAGGTTCGCCAATTACTCTTGTTGTTAAAAATCGAGATTTTGACTCTTGGAAAAAAATAATGAGTGTTGCACCAGAAGACATCACCGATGAAAAAGCGTTTTCTACATATCGCCCAGGACATGCGGATTTTGCAGGAAGTGTAAAATATCACCAACAAGATTTGAGAAATATTCTAGAACGTTCAAGCGCTCGAAAAACAGCAATTGAAGTCGCTGTCGGTGCTGTTGCCAAGTTGTTATTGAAAGAATTAAATATTTCAGGCTCTTCAAAAATTTTGCAAATTGGGTCGGCTTGTTGTCCTGCAGATTTTCATGATGAAGTTGATATCATGAAAGGTAAAGGCGATACTATTGGTGGCAGATTTGTCGTTACTTATGAAAATTTACCGATTGGTTTAGGTTCGCATGTACATTGGGATAGAACTCTTGATGGTAAGTTAGCTCAAGCCGTTATGAGTATTCCTGCCGTCAAAGTTGTTGAAATCGGAACAAATCCTCTTGGGTATTCAGGTAGTGAATACCATGATGAAATGTATTTGAAAGAAGACGGGGATATTGGACACAAAACCAATCACGCAGGCGGAATTGAAGGTGGAATGACTAATGGTGAGGAACTTGTTATTTTCGGTGTAATGAAACCCATTCCGACAATGCGCAAACCACTACAAACCGTTGATTCAAAAACAATGAAGGAAACTGAAGCTCACTTTGAACGTTCAGATACCTGTGCGGTTGAAGCTTGTTCGGTTGTTGCAGAATCACGTGTTGCTTGGATTTTAGCAGATGAAATTTTGCTAAAATACGGAGGCGATTCACTTGAAGAATTAAAACGGAATTATAAGACTGAGGAATAAAAAGCAAGTTGGACTCACCAATGCATAAAATTTGCCTGCTTGGTAAAGCAGAGCTTTAGACTTCGTTTTATTTTAAAATTCCGAAACCAGCTCCACAACTGCCAAATCATATTGCCATCTTGACTTTTAACGACACAAACTTACTGCCTTGTACTTTCAAAGTCTACAAATAACATTTTCTTGGTTCGCCTGCAACACCTGCATACAATTCAACAAACTGTTTAGCAGGGCTTGCATCAATTTTTTGCAACAGAACTTCTTCAATTTGGAAAAATCCAACATCACCAGACATTTCAATATCAATCTTGATTGGTTTTCTTTCACCCTTGTGAATAGAAATTCTATTAATGGCATTTGCGGAATATTTGTGAATATCACCAACTTTTGGTGTCGTATTTATCGCCATTGGAATTCTTGCTCGACCTTTTGTCATATCACAACCATCTGCAATTAAGATGATACCGGCTTCAATTGAGTGAATTTTTCTTGATGACATGTGACCGACAATTGCCTCTGTCGCTACAGCCTTGATAATTACTCTCCTATGCAAATCATCAGGGAACAAATGCATCAATGTGCGTTCAATAATAGGTTGAGCCAGTAATGCTGACATTTCCTCATGACCCTGACGTCCGATTGCCATCCCCAAATCGTGCATCATGCCTGCCATGATAACAGCACACATACTGTCCTCAAAAGTTCCTATTTCTTCTTGTTCAAGTGAAGTTTTTATTCCGAAATCATGTAAAATATTCAACATTTTGATAGCATTACCGACAACCTGCCTCATGTGAACAGGTCCATGATCGTTATAACCAAGTCTTCTTATTGAAACATTGTTTGCATATTCTTGCATTTCTTGCAATTCTGCATCACCAAATAAATATTTCACAAGTTCCAATGATTTGGGGTGATTTTTTAATCTATCTAAAATTTTGGTTTCGGTTGCAACTTCTTTAACTGATTTCATAATTTCAACTCTTTTCTATTCTTGTCGTCTCTTAATTATATGATAACGCATAATTTGCAAAAAGTTAAGCCTTTATCGTTAATGATTGAGAAAATGTTTTGTGTTAAGATTTAATTATGGAACGAGCAGATTTACATTTACACAGCAACTTTTCAGACGGCAGTGATTCGGTTGAAACTATTGTTCAAAATATCAAACAAGAGGGTCTATCCGTTTTTGCATTGACTGACCATGATACAATTGCTGGCTGTAAAGAAATCAAAAAATACATCACTGACGATATAAAATTCATTTCAGGTACAGAATTAACTTGTTTAGCTGACACTGTTAAATGCCACATTTTAGGATACAACTGTAATCCTGATGATGAAACCTTAACAAAATTAATTCAAAAAGGCAAACAATTACGCCGCAATAAACTGGATAAACGTATTCAATATTTGTCTGATATTTGGAATATAAATTTAACACAAGATGAACTTGACTGGTTATATTCTCGCAACAGTGTCGTAAAAATCCATATAGGAAATATTTTGGTTGACAGAGGATTAGCAGATAATAACATCACTGCAATGAGAAAATACCTAGATGGTTGTCAAACAGGAAACACAAGATTTGACGGAGATGAAGGGATTTCTGCAATTGTTGCTTCTGGAGGAATACCTGTTTGGGCACATCCACTAGGCGGAGAAGGAGAAGAACATCTAAAAGCGGATGAATTTATGAAAAAGCTTGAAATTATGGAACGATTTGGAATTCAAGGACTTGAATGTTATTACTCAAGATATTCAAAAGATGAAACTAAATTTCTCGTTGACATTGCTAAAAAACACAAACTATTAATTTCTGGCGGCAGCGATTATCACGGTAAAAATAAAACCGTAAAACTTGGTCAGTTAAACACTGAAGGTTCGAACATACCAAAAGAAAAATTGACAATTTTATCTGCAATTTAGTTTTTGAATTAAAATTTTTATTAAAAAGGCGCGTGGGTTTTAATAAAACCCACGCGCGACTTGTTCTATCCGATAATCAAAGAACTATTCTTCAACTTCTTCTGAAATTCCACCATCTTCAATGTCATTTTCATCTAAAGCTTGTTGATTCATTTCTTCTTCAATTTCTTCCTGCAATTCTTCTGAATCTACAGGATTGCTATCTACTTCTGACTCAGCATCATCTGCCTGATCTTCATATTCATAGTTGTTAACATTTTGATTTTCAGCTTGTTCCATTTGAGAAACTGATTTAATATCAATTTTCCAACCGGTCAATTTATGTGCTAGTCTTACATTTTGACCTTCTCGACCGATAGCAAGACTCAATTGATCATCAGGAACTACAACTAATGCCTCATGGTTATATTCATCATCAGCCATAATATCAACTGATACAACTCTTGCAGGAGACAATGCGTTTACAATGTATTCAACAGGGTCTTCTGAGTATCTAACGATATCAATTTTTTCGTTTTTCAATTCACTTACGATAGTTTGGATTCTACTACCTCTTGGTCCGATACAAGCCCCAACAGAATCTACTTCAGGGTCATTTGACCATACAGCGATTTTTGTTCTGTAACCTGCCTCACGAGAAATTGATTTAATCTCTACAATACCATCTTCAATTTCAGGAACTTCAAGTTCAAACAATTCTCTAACAATTTCAGCATGACCATGAGAAACAATTACTTGAGGTAATCTTGTTGTTTCTTTAACATTTAGAACAAATACTCTGATTCTGTTACCAGGTTTGTAGTATTCTCCAGGAATTTGTTCTTTTCTTGGCATTACAGCATCAGTTTTACCAATATTTACTATAACATTTCTTCTATCATCAACTTTTTGAATAATACCTGTAATCAAAGTACCTTTCTTTTCCAAAAATTCGTTAAGTACAAGATTTCTTTCAGCTTCACGAATTCTTTGAGTCAAAACTTGGTTTGCCGCTTGAGCTGCAATTCTACCAAATTGGTCAGGAGTTACTTCTAATTTAACTTCATCACCCAATTCAACTGATTCATCAATTTCTTTAGCCTCAGCTAGAGAAATTTCGTTATCAGGGTCTTCTACAGAATCAACAACTGTTTTACCTTTAAAAATACCTATTTCGCCTGATTGCTCATCTAAATATGCCTCAACATTTTCAACTTCTTTAATTCTCAAGTGTTTTTTATAAGCTGCAACCATTGCATCACATAAAGAAGAAATTACGACATCTTTAGAAATGCCTTTTTCTCTTTCTAATTCTTCAAAAACTTCATTTAAGTTTCCTGCTCCGATTTTAATCATTGTGTTTTATACCTTTCTGCCTATAATTGGCGATTGTTATGTTATTTAAAATTACAGAAATATTAAGGCTACTTATTGCCTTCTTCCTTCAGCTAATCAATATACAGTTTTGCTGATTGAATGTTAGATTTTGGGATTTGAAGTTCTGTGCCATCATCAAAACGAAAAAATTTCAAACCTTCGTTAGGGTCATAATCCAAGATTTCACCTTTGAAGATTTTTTCAGTTTCGCCTTCTAATGGTTCTTTTAACTTGATACTTATTCTTTTACCTTTAAAGATGACAAATTCTTTTTCTGACTTAAATTTTCGCTCCAGCCCCGGTGAAGATACTTCTAAATAGTATTTAACTGGGATGAGTTCATCCAAAAAGCCCTCCAAACTTCTTGTCACATTTTCACAATCATCAAGAGTGATGTTGCGCTCCTTTGAGTATAAGAAAATTCTCAAATACCAACGGTGATTTTCTTTAGAAAAATCAATTTCGATAGGAATTAAGTTGAAACGCATTGCGGTATTTTCGATTAGCGGTGTGATTGCGCTCAAAACTTCCAATCTGTTAATATCTTGTTTCATTGTTCCTACCTTTCACTTTTTCATATTGCAATACTAACTGACAACACCCTTGCTTATTAGTGAAAAAAAGAACGGGGTAACCGTTCTTTTTTCATTTGCAATACTGCTTGCTGACTATATTGTAATATACATGTATTGAAATGTAAAGTGTTTGTAAAGCTTTGGTTAAGCAGAAACGCCTTGAGCTTGTTCAAACATTTCTTTTGTAATAGGAGATTTTCCTCTAAAGTATACTTCTTGTCCGCTTGGAGTTGTGCCTTTATAATAGTTTTCGTTTCCTGAAACAAATGTTGCTGGACCTTTTTGCAATTGTTTAATATACTGGCTATCTGCATTTAATGGAGATAGAGCTTCTTTTTTGTCTAGTTGACCATTCATTTTTTCGTTACGATTTTTCATTTTGTAAGACAACCATTTTTCTTTTAAATTCATACCGTCACTAGGATCAATGTTCTTAGCGCGGTTCATATTTTTATCAACTCCTTTATTTATTTTGTCAGTTAATTTGTTATAATCATCTTGTTCTTCTTGTTCCATCTTTTCAAGACGTTTTTGTTGCTTGTCGATTTCATCTTTTAATTTTTTAGAATCTTGTTGATAAGCTTTAAATTTTTCAACATCAGCTTCAGCTTGTTCAAGTTTTGTTTCGGCTTTTTCTAAACTTTTTTCATTGTCTTGTAATTCCCTTTGAGCTTTTGTTTGAGTTTTCTTAGCTGAATCTAATTGTGTTTGTGCTTTATCTAAATTGCCTTCCGCAGTTTGTACAGCTTTATTAGAAGAGTCAACCTTTTTTTTAGCTTCATTTCTAGCTGTTTCAGCATCTTTTTCTGCTGTTTTTGCGGCTTTAAGTTCTTGGTTAGCTTTGTCTACAGCTTCTTCTGCAGCCTTATAAGCTGGATTTTCAACTTGTGTTGTAGTTCCATCAGGATTTTGTTTTGTTATATATCGGTCAGTATTTTTTAATGTGTTTTCAGCATTAGAAAGACTTTGTTCTTTTTGAGATACATTGTCTTTAGCTTTTGTATGAGCTTCAACAGCTTTACCATAAGTAGCATCTGCATTTTTCAAAGCTGCCAATTGTGTATCTCTTGTTTCTTTAGAAATTGAAACACTGTTATTTGCAGTAGACAAATTGTTTTCAGCAGTTTTCACTCCTGTTTTTGCATTGCTAACACCTGTTTTCAAAGATGTCATTTCCTTATTAGCAGTTGCATATTTTTGTTCATAGTTTCCTTTTGCAGCTTCATTATTCATTGTTGCAAGTGCGCCATTTGCTGTAGCAATAGATGCTCTCAAGGTAATAGAATCAGTTGCGCCTTGCATGCTTGAAATTGCACTTGATGCTGATGATGAATTCAATGAAATACTATGGTTGTTACCACCTGACAAAATTTGGTCAAGTTGTTTAGTGTTTGATTGAGTTTGAACTTTATCTCCACCACCAAGGATTCCTGTTTGGTTCAATAAGCCAAATACTCCACCTGCAATCTGTCCAATTACTTGCCCTGTCATCATGGCTTTACTCATGCCGTTTTGAACGTTGTATTGAACATTGCTGCTTGCTGATGATACATAGCCTGTGTTTGATGGGGTATATGTTCTAGAATTTAGCGAAGCTCTAACACCTTGATAGTTTGCTTTGTGCATGTTTTTAACATTGTTTACACCAGCAGTAAAATGGAATTTATTAGAACTTTTTACACTAAATATTGATGATTTTGATGCAGCAGAAGAGTTAGCCAAATTTTTAGTGGCTTGAGATGCAATACCGCTAGACTTTTTCTTGACACCGGTTGTACCGCCGCCAAAGCCTGCTCTATTCAGTTTATTCAATTCAACTGACATAATTGTGCTCTCTTTTTTTCTTCTTAAATATATAAAAACATGAGAAAACGCCCAATTTCACATGCTTTCGGCCTTGTTACATTTGTTTACAATTAGGTTAGAAGAAGAAAATACCAAGGAGAGTGGAATAAAAAGAAAAGAACAAACTGTCACCCTGAACAGAAGGAGCAGAGTGCGTAACGAAGTGAAGTCACGTTTTATGCGACTGCGGAGTTTCAAGGTCTCAAATATTACAAATTTTACATAAGACTAATATGTTTTATTGGAGAGGCTGAAACAAGTTCAGCATGACACAAGTTCCCTCGCCCCTTGAGGGAGAGGGATAGGGTGAGGGGTTTTTAATTAGAGATTCCGAAACAGTCTTGGATTATTGGCAGTTCGGACGGCTCAACGCAGTCATCACTGGGACGTGCTGGGTTCACTCCGTTCACACGGCGCACTTGCCAAAATCCGCAGTTCGGAATGACTGTTATGTTTTTACAACTCATGACAACACATACACAAAACCCTAATAAGTAAACTTACCCATGACAACCCGTTTGTTTGCTCCGGTACAGCAAGGTAAATTGTTTGGAATGCCGTAATATGCGCAGAAACCTAACAGCGCAAAAGCCATAACTTCTTTAAAATTATTAGAAATTCCATAATCTTCGCAAGTCGTCAAATCAATATGCTTTGGCAAATATGCTCTCAACATTTTCATTAAAGTTTTGTTGTACGCACCGCCACCACAAATTACAGCCTCGTGAAGCCCTACATTTGGGTATATAAATCTTTCATAGCTTTGTGCAATTGTTCGCGCTGTCAGTGCAGTCACAGTTGCAATTATATCTTTTGGGTCAGATGGAGCGTATTTTAAAGCATTTTCAATATAATGAGTTGAAAAATATTCTCGTCCTGTCGACTTTGGCGGTTCAATAAAGTAATACTCATCCGCAAGCAAACATTCTAACCAATTATCTGAAACAATTCCACTTGCAGCAATTTCGCCATCTTTATCATAAGTTTTACCAAAATATTTACCAACACAATAGTCAATCATTATGTTACCTAAACCTGTATCAAATCCAAATGTATCAAAATCTTTTGAGACAACCGTAACATTTGAAATTCCACCAATATTTTGGATTGCAAAATTCTTACCTTTATTTTTAAACCACATTTCATCTGCAAAACAAACTAACGGCGCACCTTGTCCGTTTTGAGCCATATCAGATTCTCTGAAATTTGAAATAGTTAAACATCCTGTTTCTTGTGCAATAACAGAACTTTCACCAATTTGAAGAGTGCTTTTCATGCTAATATCGTCAATTTTTTCATCAAAGGGATAATGAAAAATCGTTTGTCCATGACTTGAAATAAAATCAGGTTTCCCAAATTCAGAAATAAGAACTTTTGCAGCCTCAGCAAAACATTTACCAATTACAAAATTCATTTGACAAACATCTTTGATTGAACCCTCTCCACGAAACAATTGAAAAATTTTTGCTCTTATGTGTTCTGGATATTTATAATTTATTCCTTGAATAAGTTTAACACTTTTATCAGGAAAAACTTCACAAAGACCGGCATCAATACTATCACATGATGTCCCTGACATCAAAGCTATAACTTTTTTTGACTCTAACTCTTCCATATTTTTATCATATAAAAAAGCCTATACTTATGCAAGTAAAGGCTGATTAAAAGTTTACAACTATCCTTACTAACTCTCTTCTAAAAAAGTCTGTGCTTTTCTCCCATTAATAAACTAGATATACAATAATTATTAAGATGTAAACTAAAAAATAATATATCCCTAATCCTACAGTTTTTCTATCCAAACCTCAATAAATCTCTTTTCCCTTTTGGACTTTTTGCCATCACCTCTGTTTCTACTGTCCAACTAAACTTTTTATGTCTGATGTTACTTTTGAAAGTAACTTTTTCCTTCCTCTGTCCGGTAGCCTTATTTTTCAATTCGGCTTTCTTTATGTACTTTACTGTAGACCTAAATCCAAAGGATTACAAGTAAAATATTTTTATTATTTTTTTACATTCGACCATGCCCCTTGATTTAGTAAGCAAAAATTCGTGTTATAAAATCTTAATGAAGAAAATTTAATGAAATCATGTAAAATTTTTTATAATTTTTATTTGACAATGAGAAATTACTGATAAAATAAAAAGCATGTAAATTTTACAAATAGAATTTTCTGAAAGTTTGTGCTAGAGTGAATTGTAGTAATTTGAGAGTTAAAAAATGAAAGAATTTTTAAAAACAAATACAGTTACTTATAACCTGATGTCGTTTACCGGATTTAAGTCTCTACTCATATTTTCACTACTATTAGATGGTGCAAAATCTTATAACGAATTGCAAGAAATCTTGGAAAATCATCCATATTTGCATGAGACTGTTTCCTTTGATACACTTAGGATTTACCTAAATTCATTAAGAGAAATCGGTTGTAAAATCGTGAGAAAAAATGATAATGGGATTACACGCTATGCAATAGATTCACACCCTTTTGAATTAAAATTTGATGATAAGCAAATTAAAAGCATCATTAAAATTTATAAGGCAATTTCTAAATCTATTGATGTTTCTGATTTGATATCTTTACAACAATTTTTTACTAAATTTTCAAATTATGTTACAAATGAAGATTTGAAAATTAAATTGCAAAACATTTCACCATTAAATAACATTGACCCAAAATTGATAGAAAATTTAATGATGTATGCCAAGAATAATACTGAAATAACGGTTTATTACAATTCTAAAATTTCCGGTGCAAAAAATATTACAATTTTGGTTGATAAATTACACATAAATAATAGTAAATTATATGTCAGTGGAATGAATTCTGAATACGAGACATACTCAAGTTTTCTTGTTTCAAAAATAGAAAAAATTGTAAGTGTTAAATTAAAAAATAAGACTATCCAATCGCCTGAAATTATTGTCGGATATGAATATAACAAAGATGAAAATGAAAACTTTGAAACATTGGATTGCGAAAAAATAATTCAAAAAGATGGAAATAAGTTGCTTGTTGAAATCACTTCAAAAAACAAATTTGAACTTACACAGCGAATTTTATTCCATTCTGCAAAATGTAAAGTTCTATACCCAAAAGATTTTCAATCGCACATTATTTCAACACTAAGAAAAATGAAAGAGGAATACATTGGCAAAGAATAGTGAAAGAAAAAACAGCAAAAAACTAAACGCAGGCTGTTTGAAAATTTTTCAACTTATTAAACTGCTTTATGAAGATAAGGCAGAATACAGCAGTGTAATTGAAATTTTTAAAGATGAAATAAATGAGCAATCAACAAATAATATCCAAGTAAATATAAATAAGTACATAAATACATTGAAAATTTTTGGAATGAAAATTGTCAAAGAAAATCACAAGTTCAAATTATTGAGCAGCTTATATTCGCTTGACATGAATGTGGAAGATTTAAAATCACTTGCAATTTTGGTGAATACCGCTAATAATTTTCCTGATAAAAATTTGACCGGCAAAGTTAATGAATTTGTCAAATCAATTGAACTTAGAATGGATGGAGAAGATAAATTTGCACTGAATAATTTAACAAAAAATTCTGATTACGATTTTTCATTTTATTATTCAGATATCAGAAATCAAATTGATGAATGCGAAAAGATTTGCGCTGAAAAATTTGTAATAAATTTGTTATATAAAAAAGATGGAAAAGAAATTCGTTGCAAATGCACACCCAAAGAGGTTATCTACGACTCAAAAACTGCCTATTTAAAGGTTTATGATTCATCAGCAAGACAAAACTTAGAAATACCGATAAATACAATTTTATCAATCAATATGTTACCTCAACGCGCAAGCAATATTGAATTAAATACAACAGTTGTATACAAATTAAAAAACAGATTGGCAAAGACATATAAACTCAAAGAAAATGAAGATTCTGCAGGTTTAAATCAGGATGGAGAATTGATAGTCATAAATAAAGAAGGTAATTTTGAGAAATTACTGCATAGACTTATGCGCTATTCTTCTGATTGTGAACTTGTCTCTCCAAAATTTTTGCGTAATGAAATGATTAAAATGATAAATGATACAATCGAAAATTATTAACAAGGGAGCTTGTATGAATAAACTAAAAGAATTATTGCACGAAATTATCTACACGTATTTTAATGCATTTAAACAAATTACAAATTATTCAGAAACAGCCAAACGAAAAGAGTTTAATTTCTTTTTTCTTTGTTATTTCATATTTTGGTTTATTTATCTTTTGTTGACAATTGTTTTGACTGTTGCAATCTCATTTTTTATCACAAAAGCACAAGAATATATCTTTTGGATAATAATGGGACTTGGTGCGCTATACCATATTGTCCATCAATTTCCACTATTGGCTCTTATAAAAAGACGAATGAATGATATAATGCCTGATGCATCAAAATTGTATTTTAGAGATTATCTAGCTGTATTTGTAGCACAAATTATTACATATTTTGCCTTGATCAAAATGGTAACATCTTCTGCAAACAGTCTTTCCTTGCAAATAGTTTTAACCGCAATATTTATGCAGCTGTGCTCGATATTACTTCTGTTAACATGGATATATTTGATGGTTAAGAAAGGGAAAGATTAAAAAAATTTAGCAATAACACCTTGCATGCGGAAGTTTGATTATAAATTCAGCTCCTTGATTTTCTTCACTTTTTACTGAAATATTTCCATCATGCAATTTAGTAAATTCTTTTGCAATAGTTAAACCAAGTCCGGTTGAAGCTTCTGTTTTAGCACTTTCAACTTGAAAAAATTTTGAAAATATTTTTTTATGATGCTTTTTCGGAATTCCAATGCCATCATCTTTTATCGAAATTACTAAGTTTTCACCTTTTAAATTGGTAGAAATTATAATTTCAGACTTTGCATATTTGATAGCATTACTCAAAATATTTAATAAAATCTGTTCAATCTTCATATAATCTGCAATAATTTCTATAGGTTCTTCAATTTCTTTCTTTATTGTTAGATTTTTTTTAGCAGCCAGTGGTGTAATAATATTACAAGCTTCAATTATGGCATCCGAAATATTGAAAGTCGAAAGGTTTAATTTCAGAGTGTGAGATTCAATTTTTGCAATATCAAGAATTTCATTTATCATACCAAGTAACTTAATTCCGGAGGCTTTTATATCCTCCACATATTCTGATTGTTTATCATTCAAATCTCCAAAAATTTTGCCACCAAGAGCCTCAGAAAAGCCAATAATTGAATTTAGTGGAGTGCGCAAATCATGCGAAACATTTGCAATAAATTGATTTTGCAATTTTTCATTTTCTTTAATTTTCGAATTTTGTTTTTTTACATTTTCATACGCCTGATGCGTCTCTACAATGCCTTCTTCCATTGCCTTGACCTGCATTTTCAGAATTTTTGAAACCTCTAAATCTTTTAACAAATTAGCAATAATTTTTGTGCAGGTTTTAAAAATAAGTTTTTCATCAAGAGAAAAATCAGGTTCGTTTCGCTCAATTACAAGAATGCCCAAAATAGCACCTTTTATTTCTAATCTTGAACAAAGCAGATATTTTTGGCTGTTAAAAAGTTTTTTTATATCATCTGAAATATCTTCATAATGTGGGTCATACAACTTTTTGGATAAGGAATCATCAATTTTAACAGTTTCTATTTTCGGAAAATTTTTGCTATATTCAAGACTCAAAAAATTTGGTGTCAAATAAAAAATTCCGGCAGAATCTAACTTGATAACCTCATCTAATACATCAAACATAGCCTTGTGATGAGTTGTTTTGTTCAAGTCTAAATCATAAAATTTATTAATTTTTTCAATTGCATTTTTATACATTTGAAAACCTCAAAAATTTACATTTCCTTGTAGCCAATATAGCGCAAATTTCTATAATATCCCTCATAATCTAAACCATATCCGACAACAAACTTGTTATCAACTTCAAAGCCATAATAATCCGGCTCGATATCGACTTTTCTTGTAATTTTTTTATCAAGCAAAGAGCAGAATTTTATTGACTTTGCATTAAAGTTACAGTGCATAAAATCCATCAAAAATTTTGCAGTAAGACCTGTATCTACAATATCTTCAACTATTAAAACATTTTTGTCGTTTAAATCAGGCAATTTGATATCTACGGCATTTACTTTTCCCGATGTTGAAAAACCGCTACCATAACTTGATAATCTGATAAATTCCATCTGCAAAGGCATATCCAGATGTTTTACAAGATCAACCGCAAACATAACAGCGCCTTTTAATACACAAATTGCAATAACCTCTTCGCCATTATAAAATTTGTTCATTTCTTGCGCTAATTCTTTGATTCTAGTTTGTATTTGTTCTTCGCTAAACAATATTTTTAAATCTTCAGGTTTTAAATCTAATTCCATTTTATATGCCCTCTTTCTTATATAATTGCAACCTATGTGTTGGTTTAGATATAATTTTTATTCTATCACTAATACCCAGTCCAATTGCCCACAAAACTTCTTCGCCTTGTGTTAAAAATAAAAGATTACCTTTTTGGTGATTTGGTATTTTTTTTGCATTCAAGTATTTTTTTAATTTTTGAGAACCTCTCATTCCAAAAGGTCTTATAATATCACCATCTTGACGCTGTCGTAATTCAAATTCAAAATCAATATTTTCAAGATTTACATAAGCAATATTTTCATTATTTTTTGGAAATTTTTTCACATTTTTTGAAAATTTTTCTATCTCAAAAATATAATCTCCAATTTCATATTTTCCTTCTTTATTTATAAAAACATTTTGAAAAATTTCGGATTTTTTATCAGTAATTTCCATATATTTTTCATTAACAAAAAGCCATAAATTGTTAGTTAAAGAACAAATTTTACCTGACTTTGAGTCTTTAGTTTCGTAGATAAAATTTAAAATATTTTCTATTTTTTGTCTATCATAATCAAGATTATTTTTGATAAAAATATTATAAACAATTCGTTTTTGTACACTAATTTTGTGAGCTAAAAATTTTGATATATTTATTCTATTTTTATCTGAAATTTTACCCAAAATTTCATCAATTGAATCATTTATAATTTCGTTATCATCCTGAGCAATTTCTGATAGCGAATTGATTGTATCAATAACATTTGGATTAACTTCTTTTAATAAGGGTAAAATTTTTGTTCTAATAAAATTTCGTTTATATTTTATATCATTATTTGAACTATCTAAATTTGGAGTTAACCCTAATTTTTGAGAATATTTTTCGATTTCACCACGCGCAATAGATAACAACGGACGATAATAAATATCCCTATGAGCACTAATACCTTGTAAACCATAAACCCCTGTCCCCATACAAATACGATAAATCAAAGTTTCTGCATTGTCATTTTTATTGTGTGCTGTAAATACAATCTTGCTAGCAAACTTTTTACTGCACTTTTCAAAGAATTTGTATCTCGCATCACGTGCTGCAGTTTCTGTATGCGCAATATTTTGGTCCAGTTCTTCACTATAAAAATCTATTCCAAGATTTTTACAAAAATTTTGACAATTTAATTGTTCTCTATCACTCTCTTGACCGCGCCATTTGTGATTTAGGTGAATTGCAACAATTTTATTTTTGCAAACTCTTTTTAGCGCATGAAGTAAACACATTGAATCAAAACCACCTGAAAAAGCCACAAGATATACCAAATCTGATTTTTCTAAATCGTATTTTTGTAAAAAAGTTTTAATTGTACTATCAATTTTATTCATAGCTTTTTAGTTTTGATGGGCAAGGTGTTTTTTAATACCTTCACGAATCTCAACAACATCAGTACCTAGAGACTCTAGTGCTTGCATAGCAAGAGAATCAGGTTCTGTTGTAATTGCATATAGCAAGTCTGAAGATTCGATTTTTGTTTTGTTTTGTTTTTTTGCGTATTCCCAAGCAGTTTCCAATACACGTTTTGCACGTTTGGTAAATACCATTTCTTTATCGGTATATTCATTACCACAGCCAACAATTTTTTCAACCACAATTCTTGCATCACGAATATTGATTTCTAATTCCTTTAACACAACCGCGCCAATACCTGTAGCCTCACCAATTATGCCGAGTAAGAACATTTCCGTACCGACAACTCCACGTCCGATTCGCCTTGCTTCTTGTTTTGCTAATCGCAGGATAGTAAGAGTTTCAGGCATTTGTTTTTCGATTGGTTTTATAATTCCATGTGCCAAATCATCGTCATTAATGTGTAATTCCTTAAAAATGTTATAGGCAACACCTTTTTTGGTTTTGAGCAAACCCAAAACCATGTGTTCAGGCAAAACTTCAGAAGAACCAAGTTCTTTTGCTGTTTGCAAAGCCAAACTCATTGCTCTAAAAGCGTTTGGAGTAAATACAATTTGACGTCCTTCATATTCAGCTTGCCTTGAATCCACTTGAGCCAATTTTTCTTCAAAATTTTCTTCGGTAAGTCCGAATGTTGCAAGAATTTTGGCTAAATCAGAATTTTTATCTTCCAAAATTGAAGAAATAATTTGTTCTGTTCCCAAAATTTCGTAATTTGAAGTTGATAATTTTGAAACAGCTCGTTCAAATACTTTTGATGATTGAGGATTGTCAAACAATGAGTCTGTTTCTTGAGTCAAATTAACTTCTTGCTCTTTATTTTCATCCAACTCTGGGTGATAATCCTTTTTCACTTTTCTTTGAACAAGCTTTTCAATTAATGGTTTAGATTTCTCGATATCAAATCCGAGGTTTTCCAAATACTGCGGAATTTTTGACTGTTTGTCACTAATTGCAGCAAGAACAAGGTGTTCATAGTGCACAGTTGGATTTCCGGATTTTTCTATCAATTTCATAGTTTCGGTCAAAATTCGTTTGAAATCCTCACTAAACGGAATAGAAGAGGTCATATCTGATTCTTCAATATTTAAACTCAGATAAATCTCTTCAGCCAAACGTTCATAAGTTATGTTATATGATTTGAAAATTTTGGCACAAAATCCTTTAGTCTCTTTTACAAGAGCCAACAACAGATGCTCTGATAAAACTTTATCAGAATGGTCATATATCGCTGTATTTTGAGCCTCAACAATTACATTAACGGCTTTTTCCGTAAATTTTTCAAACAAAATGAGATTCCTTACTATTCTTCTGTTTCTTCGTCTTCGCCTTCTTCATATTCAAGGTTTTCAATGTATTCTTGAACTTTTTCAAATTCATCATCATCATCAATTGTTTCAAAGAATACTTCCTCGCCTTCTTCAGTGTATCTCATCAATACAACTTCAGGTTCTTCTTCATTTGAATCAGCTTCAACTAAAAGTGCATATTGTTTTCCTTCAAATTCAACAATGTCATACAATTCACATTTGATTACTGTACCGTCATCATCTGTGATTTCAATAATGTTTTCTTCATCAATAGCCATTGGGTATTCTCCTTTATTTTCTATTTTGTACGTGACAGATATTGTTCCAGTATAATACAAGCACTCTCAATATCAACCAGTCCTTTATCTTTTCTAAAGTCTATTTTTTTATTCCGAAGATTTTCTTCTGCGGTATCTGAGGTCAGACGTTCATCTTCAAAAATCACTTCAAAATCTTTGATTTTTGACGCAAATTCTTCACAATTTTCAGCCTGAAAACCTTTCGTACCATCCATATTCAATGGTAAACCCACTACAATTTTTTCAACATGGTTTTCTTTAGCAATTTTTTTAATGGATTCTAACGCATTTTCTTCCGGCTCTCTTGGAATATAAGAATGACCATTTGCAAGCATCAACAAATAATCGCTCAGAGCGATTCCTATTCGTTTGGTGCCGATATCAAGAGCCATAACTTTATACATTATTTACCCACTTTTCTTCAATATACTTGATTTTATCGTTTATTTCATCATGAGTCAAGTCATATTTATCAATACTCTTGTTATATTTAACAACCGCTAAATATTCATAAATACTACGTCTTAGAATTATCTCAAACATTTTACTTAAAAGTTCATCACTATTTATCAACCCTAAAAGTTCGGCAGCTTCAGAATCTTTTCCAATTGCAAATTTGATATACGCAGCCATATATAATTTCTTTATCCAAGCATGACGTTCTTGCTCATAAAAAACTTTATCCAAATTATTTTCTACAAGTTCATCAAGATTTTGTGTTGACTTTAATTCTCTTAAGACTTCGTCAAATTCACTACTGTAGCCATTATCTAAAAACCAATGTTCAGAAATCTTCATTTTAGCTAGTTCTTCAATAATTGAGTCATCTACTTTTGTTGGAAAAACTTGTTCGCTCAAAATTTGTTCAATTGGTTCACTATCATAATCAATATCAATCAACAGATTTTTCCAACAAACATATTCATAAGGAAGTTTCCAACTGTTTTGATTATTTTTAATTGTTGTAATTTCTGCATTATAAAGAATTGTTTTAAACGATTCAGGATTAATGTCAATAGTTTTTTCATCCCTCAAAAATCTTTCTAAAATTTTGCTACATTCAAATTTTGAAATTTCAAAGAAACCAAAACAATCTCTAATACCGGTTTCAATATTGATTACAATAGATACGAATCTGATTTTTTCGTTGTTCGTAATTCTCGTAAAAATTAATGCTTGATCACCGTGCCCATCAGGATATGTCATATAAAATTTATAAGGTTTGCTATTTGATAAAATTTTTGTGTAAAATTCTTTTGTGTTATCTTCCCTCATCCCTGAAATTTTAATTGTAGAAAGACTTTTTCGAATAGCCTGAGATAACTCTCCATCTGATAATGCCAACATTTCGTTAAGAACATGCAATGCAAGTTGCGATTTTGTATCAGCCAAAAGCTTTAACGCCTCTTTACCTTCAGGACTATTAGGTTCTGAGACAAAAACAGGAATCAAAATATTTGCCAAAGCATCAGATTCAAAATCCTCACTAAACGAATTTAACAAGGTAATCTTGTCTTGGACTCTAAGAGTTGTCAAAAAGTCCATAAAATCAATTTGAACCTCTGGATTAATTACAGCAGTATTTAAAAGTTGCTTTGTATTTTCATCAAGCAAACTTTGTGCATCGTTCAAATATTCTTCACATGATTCATAAGACCAATCAGCATCTAAATCTCGCAAAAGGTTTAATATTGTGATTTTTACCTCAGTTTGCAAATTTTGATTTTTTAAAGACTCCCAAAGTTTGTTAACCAACTCATCTTTTTGAACATAATGTTCTAGCATAAAGCAGATTACAGGTATTTTTGCAGTATCCGCATTTGACAATTCTTTAAACAACACTTTTGAAATAACTTTTTTATCTTCTTGAGCATCTAGCATTTCAAAATCAGCAAGACAATTCTGAATATCATCTACCGAATTTATTTTGTTAAGTAGTGTTGTTATTGCATTTTTTAACTCGAACGGATTTAATTGTTTAAACTTGGAGGTTGTCATTTTAAATTATCTTGCCTTTCCCCAAAACGCATCTAAAATATGTTGAGCTTCCGCAGACGGCATTCTGTCTTGCAAAATCAAATATTGAACCGCAATCATAGCACATTCTGAACAAATATTCACTCCTGGACCTTTGACCATTTTTATAACTTGCGTATTGGGTCTTCCACAAAAACTACAATACACAGGTTCAACATTTTGACCGTTTTCTTCTTGATGTTTTTCGTCAGTGATAGCCTTTTTCTTTGCACCTAAGCTGACTACTTTATCGTCTGACATATAAATTCTCCTTTTTTACTCCACTATTGTAACTTAAATTAATGAAATTTGCCATATTTTTATTCTTAATTTATAATTACTTTAACATCAGCTTAACATGTAAAGAAGAGGGATATAAATGAAAAAAGTTCTTTTGATTGCCAGCGTGTTATTTGTCGCGGTTGTATCAACAGCATGTATCAACAATTTGGCAGTTCAGGATTTGAACAACAAAGCTAAAATGTACGCGGATAAAGGGGATTACACTCAAGCAATCGAAAGATTAAAATCAAGTATAGACCTTGACCCATCTGTGTTTGAAACTCATTATAATTTGGCAGTTGTATATACCCAAGCAGAAGATTATATCAATGCTGTTGAAGAATACAAAAAAGTTATCGGAATGAAACCTGATATGGCAGATTCATACTATTCGTTAGCTACAGCAGAAAACAACTTGGCAGTTGATATGATGCAAGGTCGTGTAAGAATGAATGTTGACGAAACTTTGTATACTCCAAAAGCAGAAGATATTAATTTTGAAGAAAAAATCAAATTAACAGATAAAGAAGAAAATTTGATAAAAGAACTAAAAGAATCAGCTGTACAAAATTATGAAAAATATTTAGAATTAAATCCTGATGCTAAGGATAAAGCTGATGTCGAACAGCAAATACAAAAATTAACTCAATCAGACAATAAAACTGTTCAGGAATAAATTATGATTATACCTGCCCCACAATCAGTAGCCTTTAGCATTTTTAATGTTCCTGTTTATTGGTATGGAATAACCATGGCCCTCGCAATTTTTGTTGGGATGTTGATGGCAAATTTTTTACACAACAAAATAAATCCGACAGAACGCAAGGATGTAATTATTGAATACTCACCTTTAATTATTTTTTGCGGAATTTTAGGAGCTAGAATATATTTTTGTTCTCTTAATCCAAGTTATTACTTTACACATCCACTTGAAATACTTGATATCAGAGAAGGAGGCTTATCTATTCATGGCGGAATTTTGTTTGGTATATTGAGTCTGTTATTTGTTGCACGAAAAGCAAAACTTTCATTTTTACCTTTACTTGATTCTATGGGATGCGCTACAATTTTAGGTCAAGCAATTGGCAGATGGGGAAATTACTTCAATTCAGAAGCTTATGGTTTACCGATAATCGGGCAAAATTGGGGACTTTTTATCCCTGAGGGAAAACGCATTTTTGAATATTCAAATTATACACTTTTCCATCCTACATTTTTATACGAAAGTATTTGTGATATTTTTGGTTTCGCAATTTTATTTATGGTTTTAAGATATTTTGGCAAGCAATACAAAGGCTTAGTATTTTTTCTGTATTTAGTTATTTATGCCATAATACGGTTCTTTATTGAACGCATAAGAATTGATAGTGCTTTAAATTTAGGGAGTCTTCCTATAGCTGAAATAGCATCTTGCTGCTTGTTTGTTGTAGGCATTGTCGGAATGATGATAATTCTAGCTAAAAAGCGTGTATAGTTTTAATTTTAGGCATTTTTATCCATTATATATTCTTTACATAACTTCACATATCGGCATTTTGTGAAATTTCAACTTCAAAAAAAACTTTATATAAAAGTGAAGTATATGAGGAGATATGAGTATGCCAGAAATTTCATTTTGTTTATTCGATTTAGGTAAATTATTTGAATTGTTACCAAAAGAAAATAAAGAACTTAAAGCCAAAATTGCAGAATATGAGACAAACGCTCAAGAAGCAATGGCTCAAAATCGGATGAAATTATTTTCTGACTATGGCTACAAAAGCGAATTTGATGCCGCTTTGACATAGTACACAAAAAAAAAAAGACAAGGTCACTCCTTGTCTTTATTTTTATTAGACTCAATTAATAAAAATATTTATTGTAGCAGTTAAGCTGTACGCTTAACTTTGTTGTGTATGTGACAAGGACCTGCACTTAAATATTTTATTCAGAGTAAATTCTGTCTAAAACTGAGTAATCAAATCCTCATATTTGTTAGCATTATATTGGAAATTTATTTTTTTGTCAATACTCTAACAAGGTTCAATAATAACATTACACCAACTAATGCCAAAGTTAGGAAAAAGTCGTATTTTATAGCATTATGACTCGCAAATAAGCATGCCAAACCACCTGCAAGAATTGCAACAGATGTCAAAATTACAACAGTTTTCTTTTGAGAAAATCCAGCATGTAATAATTTATGATGAATATGTTCAGCATCTGCAACAAAAGGTGATTGACCTTTACAAATCCTTCTTAAACTTGCATAAGTAATATCAATAATTGGCACCGCCAAAACTACAAACGGCAACAAAATTGCAAGAGTTGCAACTTTCATTACTCCGGTAATTGAAATTGTTGCAAGCAAAAAGCCTGAAAACAATGAACCGCTATCCCCCATAAAGATTTTTGCAGGGTTGAAATTAAATGTTAAAAATGCCAACATTGAACCTGCCAAGATAAAACCTATTAAAGCACTAATCGGATTTGGCGGAGATAGTGTAATTGCAAGAATTGCCAATGTGATAGCATTTACTGTCACAACTGACCCTGCAAGCCCATCAACACCATCAATAAAATTCATTGCGTTTGAAATACCTACAATCCACAACAATGTTATTGGGTATGAAAACCACCCCAAATCCATTCCACCAAAGAAAGGAACATTATTTATTTGTACACCCAAAAGGTAAACTATTGTAGCAATTGAAACTTGAATAAGCAATTTAAATTTTGCGCCAAGCCCATATACATCATCAATTAAACCAAGTAAAAACATCAAAGAACTACCGAGCAAAATCCCTGACATAAGCTTTCCATAAGGATAATAACTCATAAGAACAAGACACAAAAATGTCAGCATTGTACTTGCCCAAATTGCAACACCACCTATTCTGGATATAGGCTTTGTATGAATTTTTCTTTCATTTGGGACATCAACAAGTCCTTCTCTTTTTGAAAAACTGATTACCATAGGAACTAAAAATACCCCAAAAATATAGGCTATTATTGTTCCGATTATTTGAGAATGTGCTAACTTAATAATTATAATTCGTCTCCTTGTTTTTACTTACTATATAGTGGATATTTTTTGCATAATTCAAGAGATTTTTCTCTTAATTTGCTTAATTCAGTTTCATTATCTGATGAAAATATCGCAGATGCAATAATTTTTGCAACTTGTTTCATATCTTCTTCTTTGAATCCTCTTGTTGTAACTGCCGGAGTACCTAATCTGATACCGCTTGTTACAAACGGACTTTGAGGGTCATTTGGTACGGTATTTTTATTAGCAGTAATTCCAACTCTTTCAAGTACATTTGCCATATCTTTACCGGTTTTACCAGTCTTTCTCAAATCCAACGTCATCAAGTGGTTTTCTGTCATTCCACCAACAATATCCAAACCTTCATCCATCAAACCTTGTGCCAACGCTTTAGCATTTTTAACAATTTGCTTTGCATATTCAACAAACTCAGGTTTTGATGCTTCTAAAAGTGCAACCGCTTTACCTGCAATAATATGTTCTAAAGGTCCGCCCTGCATACCAGGAAATACCGCTTTATCAATATCTTTCGCAAACTCTTCTTTGCACATAATGATTCCACCTCGAGGTCCTCTTAGTGATTTGTGAGTTGTTGTTGTTACAAAATCACAATATGGAGCAGGTGAAGGATGAACTCCTGCAACAACTAAACCGGCAATGTGCGCAATATCAGCTAATAACAATGCTCCAACTTCATCAGCGATTTCTCTAAATTTTTTGAAATCAATTACTTTAGAGTAGTTACTTGCCCCACAAATAATAAGTTTTGGCTTATGTTCAATTGCTTTTTGACGAACATCTTCATAATCAATTTCGCCATTTTCATTAATTCCATAGCTTTTCACATCAAAATACAAACCTGAAAAATTAACAGGTGAACCGTGAGACAAATGACCACCATTAGATAAATCCATACTCAACACCCTATCACCAGGTTTCATTGTAGCCATAAAAACTGCCATATTTGCTTGAGCACCACTATGGGGTTGAACATTGGCATGATCCATGTGAAACAATTCACAAGCTCTTTTTTGCGCAATTTCTTCAATTACATCAATATGCTCACAGCCATTGTAATATCTTTTGTGAGGTTTTCCTTCTGCATATTTATTTGTTAATACACTTCCGCATGCCTCCATAACCGCAAGAGACGTACAATTTTCACTCGCAATAAGTTCAATGGTTTCTTGTTGTCTTTTTAGTTCTTCTTCAATTTGTTCCGCAACTTGTGGGTCAACTCTTTTTATATTTTCCAGATTCATACACTCTCCCTTTTTAGTTTAATTATAGTTATAAATCAAATTTTCGCAAGTTTATTAATTTGCTTTAGTCGGTGGATTATTTGCTTGGAGTTGTTGAATAATAAAATCAATATCCCTTCCTAATATCATATATTTATGATGTTGAGCATCTATAATACAAGAATTAGCTAAGCAAACGGACACAACATCTGTTAATTTTTGGAACTCTTCATCTATACCAATTTCCGCAAAACAAGCATCATTATCAGGAACAGGGAAAAATTCATCTTTTAATTCTGCAATTTTTTCTCTCCAGTTTGTATAAGGGATATAGTTATAATTCAAGTTTGCAGAATTATATTTCTTTTCCAATTTTTTGTGATATGCGTTATTATTTCCTCTTTCAATAGAAAGCGGATTATAACCGTATGTAAAAACAGGAGTTTTGGAATGAAATAAATCTTCAAAAGCATGGTATTTTTCAGAATATTCAACTATATGATGTGAAAGTGTATGCTCCTCAACTTGTGGATATTGTCCGAGAAATTGATGGCTTTTTTTATGTATGTATGGTTTTATATTAATAAAAGCCGCGTATAAGATAATTAGTAAAACTATGCCAACTATGCATTTATCAATGATATTTAATTTCATTTAAACTCTCCGCTTTATTTGTTAAAATATCTGCCTTTTAAAGCCATAATCTTTAAATAAGATTCTTTAATTTTTCCTCTTAGTTCTTCATCAATTATAGCTTTTTGGTAAATTTTTTCAATTATGTTAATCGTTTTTTCATCAGAATATCTGTAAATAAACATATTTAACCCTGCGCGTATCCCCATTTCGCAAGCTTCAACATCTCCAAAATCAGCAACTCCTTTCATCACCATATCATCAGAAATTGCTACTCCATCAAAGTTCAAAGTATTTCGAAGATAAGAAATTGCATTTTTACTAAGGGAAGTCGGAATCGGCTCTTTTTCAAAACATGTGCAATGCAAATGAGCAACCATAATCATTTCAATACCGTTATCTATTGCCGCTTTGAATGGTTTTATATGAGTTTGCTCCATATCTGGCAACGACAAATCAATTTTTGGCAAAGACAAGTGACTGTCTGCATTTGCGTCCCCATGTCCCGGAAAATGTTTTACGCATGGAAGAATCCCTTTTTGACGGTATACTTTAGAAACCACATCCTCCCCTACTATAACCTCGTCAGGGTCTGAAGAAAAAGCTCTTTCGCCAATAATTGGGTTTTTAGGGTTTGTATTGGTATCAATACATGGTGCAAAATTCAAATTTATTCCATAATCTTTAAGCTCTGAGGCAATTTCAGCAGTTTGAGATTTTAAAAAGTCTAAACCTTTTTCAAAGGCATACTTTGCAGAGAGATATTTTTTACCATTGTGAATATTTTCAGTACGCTCAACTCTACCTCCTTCTTGGTCTATAGATAGAAACGGTGCGATTTTAGACTCCGATTTTATTTCTGAAATCAGATTTTTGAATTGATTTTGGGATTGAATATCTTTTGTAAAAAATATCACACCACCCAAACCTTGATGCAATGCTTGTTTATAACCTCCTCCATCAAGTCCGAGGATAAACATTTGGTATAATTTTTCTTTTAACTCTGCCATTTTATCCTTCGTATGCCAAATTTAAAACTTCAGTTAATTCTAAAAGTTTGCCTGTTTTAATTACTTCTTGAATTTTATTGTGGATTTTTTCTAAGTTTTCTTTGTTTGGAATTTTAAATCCATCAGGCAAAACGATATCTTTAGTTGTTTTAGTATTTACAAATCCGCAATTCAAGGTTAAAAACTCTTTGTACAATTCAAGAATTTTTACAAAAAGCGGATTGATTTCATAATTTTCATTGATGTAATATTTTGCATCTTTTTTCAATTTTTCAAAGAAATTTATAGAATAATCAGCCTCTTCAACAGTTTCTTCTTTGTTATATGTGTCACCAAGACATGGATTGCCTTCGATTTGCAATTCACCCAATGACTTTATGTAAACAGCCCACAACAAACACCCAAGACAAAAGCCAACATTGTTGTCCACCATTTTTATAATTTGCGGATAGCAAGCTTTGAATTTCATTTTTCTTTGTCCAAAATTTTTGAATTGTGCAATATTTGCATAGATATATTCAACATTGATTGATAAAATTGTAGTGTGCTGAGCGTACCCAGGGTCAAATAGTACCGAATTCGCTGTAGTTTCTGTCATTTATAACACCTCTGATTTCTTATTTTTCTTTTGTAAAATTTTATTTTGATACTTTTCATTATACTGAAATTTTGTTCCGTTCACAAAACTTTTTACAACACCGTTAGCAAAAGTCCCTCTTGCCGACCAATATGAAGTATGAGCAAGAAAAGCCGAACGTTTTGACCACACTGCAGAATTGTCATAAACAACTCCTGTCGGATTTTCAATTGTCAATCCTATACGCTCTTCGATTTGCTTAATTGTCAAATTGTTGCTTGAAGGGAAGCCCAGTGGGTCTTCTCTAAAGTTTACCGTCAAGAAATATATTCCATTTTCAAGAACATATTTCATCATGTATTTGTTGTAAAAATTGATTTCATAATTAGGGTCTGCCAAATCTGAATAAAACAATGGAATCGGACTTGCAAAATTCACAACCCCTCGGACATACCCTTTTGGAGCACAGTATTTGTCTGTCATTTCATCTAAGCTTAGATAATTCTTTTTTAATTGTTCTTTGTTTTGATTTAGAACCAAATGCCCAGTGTTTGTGAATACACCAATATTCCCCTTGTCATAAGATAGCGCAGACAAACAGGTGTCTTTTTTAGGATTTTCTTTGACGAAAGATTTTATATCTTCATCAGGTTCAAGCGCCTCAAACAAATTGTCAATTTTGATATAAGGCAATTTGTATAACAAATATTGGTATGTAACAAATGTACCTGCCGAATACCCATACAGGATAACATTTTGACCGCTTTGTGCTTGAATTTTTACTTGTTCATTAAGGTCATCCAAAATCGGTAGCATATTGTGCGTTTTTTGTACCCAAATCGCATCATGCATAAATTGAGTCAATAAACTTCGAATTTCGTAAGCCAAAGTTGAACTAAATGCCTTTGAAATATTCAATCTGTCTTTCACAAAATCAAGGTCAGTCTTGCTGTTGTACCCCCAAAAGAATATCACAGGTTTATCTTCAATAACAAGTTTGTTATCTTTCGACCACTTGCGAATTTGAGAGTTTTTTTCAAACTTTTTTTTCATAACAGGATGGAGCTTGTTTACTCCCCTGATATACCAATCTTTCATTTTTTTGTCATTGTTATTTGAACCATTGATGTACATGAAAGTTAAATTGGTTTCTTGAGCAGGAACAGCAAGCTGTAGAGCCACCATTGTAATTAATATAAAAATAATCTTTTTCATGCATAAGATTTTAGCACAAAATGAATAATATTTATTTTGCAGTTCTTAATATATATCTTCCTGCTGCTGTTGTTGGCTCAACTATTCCATCATGAAACCTAATAGGAAAAATATCTGTCATGTGTACTGCATCATTCTTTACCACACAATCACTTGCTGACAAAGAATTAGTACCGGCAGAACATGATACTTCTTTATTTGGAAGGTTTGTACCATTCACATCAATAAATCCATAACAATTTGAAAGCGTGGTTGTTGTACCATCAGCAACATAAGTATCTTTAAGTGTTGAACCAATCGCAAGTTCACAAGGATATAGCCCCATCCCTTGGTGGAATGCGACAATTGTCCCATCTTGCAAAACATACGCATGCGCATTTGCCAAATCGTGAGTTGAAAATTGATTAATATACGGAGAATAAATATTATAACCTTTGTTCTTTTGACTTTGCGGAATTGGAATATCTGAAGCTTTTGCAAAATATGTTGCACCTGTCAATGTTCCATTTAACAAAGCACAAATGGTTTGAGTTGAATCTGGTTTTTCACTTGCTCCATCAGACCCACAAGCCTTTGTAAGCCCTGCATAATCAAATCCATATTGAGCTTGAGACATCCTTGCAGCTTGAGATAATGTAGATACTGTTTTCTTGAATCTTGAACGATATTGTTGACTTCTTGTATTTGCTATCAATGTCGGAATCGTCATGGCTGCAACAACACCAATTATGCCAAGGGTGATAAGAACTTCAGCCAATGTAAAACCAAACTTCACCTTTTTTAATAACATATTTTTCATACTACAAAGTCTCCTAATATTAACATATAAAACAATAATTTATCGCATGTGCTAATACATTAGCATATATGCTAACATTAATCAACCTTACCCCCTTTAAAGTTAGAATATCACTATGATAAAAATTCATCTTAGAGAACTTATGTGGGAAAAGAATATTTCTGCGGTGCAAATTCAGAAAGAAACAGGGATTCACGCTACTACTGTTTCTCGAATAATTAACGGTAAACAACAAAATTTAGGACTGGAAACCTTGGACAAATTGTGCACAGTTTTAGATTGCAAAATTCAAGATTTGATTACCTACGAGCGCGTAAATAAGTGATTTTCATGCTAAGATTTTTACTATGAAAGATTTTTTAATTGGGCTGTTAGATTGGATTTATAAGAAAAAATGTTATTTCTGCGCAAATTCGTATGAATCTGCTAAAATGTGCTCAAAATGCTTTGATAATTTAGATTTTTTGTCTGTAGATGTCAATCGTAAAGTATTAAAAACAGATATTTATTGCGCAGGAGTATATTCCAAAAATTTACAAAAACTAATCCGTGGTCTGAAGTACCACAAACAAAAGGAATTAGCTTATTATCTTGCGAAATTTATGTGGCAATACTGGCAAAAACTCGATTTAGAAGGAGATTTTCAGATTGTTCCTGTGCCAATTTTCCCAAAACGTAAAAAGCAAAGAAAATACAACCACATGGAGCTTGTGGCAACAGAGTTTGCCAAAATGTCAGGATATGAGGTTAATTTCGCTTGCATCAAGCGAGTAAAAGATACCAAACCACAATATAAATTAAATAAATCTCAAAGAATGATGAATTTATCGAACGCGTTTGAAGTATGCGCAGACAAGATTTTGCCTGATAAAAAATTGTTGATAATTGACGATATTTGTACGACAGGCTCAACGTTTGAAGAAATGATAAAAGCCTTTAACACAAATGGGATTTGTGATATTGTTTGTTTTGCAGCCACCACCCCATGGGAATAATAGGAATAAAAAACATATTGTAGGTCAGCTTTTCCAAACCGACAACATAAAATTATTAAGGACAATTATGATACTATCTGAATTCGCAAAATTTTTACAAGAACATAACGAAGAACTTTTGATGCGCAAAACCACACCAATCAAACTTTTGCCAATGTGGTTAAAAACCGTTATAAATAAAAATCCGAAAACAAATATTGACAAAATCGTCCACAAAGAAATTATGTATTGCGAAAATCCACAAGGTGATTATCTCATTGTCGGCAAATCTGATAGCGGAAGAATCTTAGTCAGCGCATTGATTAAATTTGCAAAAAGTTATGAAAATTATAACCACGCAAAATGGGTAGAAATTACCGAAAAATCATACCACAAGCCACATAACACTGGTAAAAATTAAAAAATCTGCTATAATTGATTCTATAAAGAGGATTACGTAATATGAAATTCGGTGTGGAAGTAAAAGAGTCTTGTGTTTCGCTTTGGTGGGAAGATGTCAAAGCTGATTATTATAGAGTTTTGATAAAAATTGATGGTGTAATGACAGAAGTTACCAAAGTTTGTGGAGACACTTTTACAACCTTATCTCTACTTCCATTCGGAGATAACGAATGCCTTATCCAAGCGGTAAAAGATAATGATATCATTGATTCTTCTGCTCAATTTATCATCAGCGTAAATTCAATTGATGTCATTTGTGGCAAAAATTCAAATGAAATAAAAGCGTATTATAACGATTACCCATCAGCACAAGGTTATCGTTTATATGTCAATAATGGTAACGGATTTAACGGTGAGCAAAATTTCAGAACACATTGCGCGCAAATTCCATATAACGAAAATTCGACTTACAAAATAAAACCGTTTGCAATTTTAGATAACAAAAGAGTAAATTTAGGCTCGTCTGAAGTTTTCACCCCAAATGACAACGAATTTATCAGTTTGAGTGCATATAAATCTTATGGCGACAAAATCTTTTTGTCTTGGCTTTATAAAGGCAGAGCAGATGGGTTTGCGATATTTGCAAAAGGGATGGATAAGCCAATTTTTGAAACTACGGATGGGCTGAAACATTTTACCTGCCTCAAAGGTTTTAAAGATGATGTTGAATTTGTCATTAAGGCCTTTATATCAACTCCTAACGGCAAAACATTTGTGACTGAATCCATGCCTGTAAGCTTGAGTGAGCGTAAATACGAAAAACCTTTAGTATCATTGATTATTCCTGCCTATAACTCAAAAGATTATATTGCAAGAAGTATTGATAGCGCTTTAGCCTCTGATTTTGAAAATCTCGAAATCGTGATTGTGAACGATGGTAGCACTGATTCCACCCAAGAAATCATTGATTGGTACGCGCAGAATTATAAAAATGTTGTCGCACTCCAAAAGCAAAACGGAGGAGTCGCAGATACCAGAAATGTCGGTATAGCGGCTGCAAAAGGTGAATATATTGCATTTATGGACAATGATGATTTAATTCGCCCAAATATGATTAGCAGTTTATATAATTCAATTGAAAAAAATCACTGTGACGTTGCGATTGCTCCGTTATACAGGCTTGTTGACCGAGGGTATACGACACATTGTAAATTACCGTTCGATACAGACAAAGCAATTCCGATGGACAAATATTTTGAGATAATGTATACCCCAGGATTTTACAATTGCGCGATTTGGAACAAATTGTATCGCGCATCCATCGTGAAAGCTCATCCGCTTGGAATTTTGAAGTATGAAGATGTTTCATGGACTCCGTGTATTTTATCTTGGATGAAAGATTTTTGTTTTTTGAACACTCCATTTTATGAGTGGGATAGAAAAACTCGCCCTGAAACTTTTGGAGATGTACTTGCTAAAATGCCTGAATCTGAACTTTTTGAGCATAGAAAGCAAGCAATGTTGTTCTTTGTAAATAATGGCAATCCTGAAAGACTTGAGCAATTGAAAGTTATTGCCCAAAGAAGACTAACTCGTTATGCAAAATATTCACCGAAAAATCCTGCCTATAAGCGCTTGGCAGATGAGATTATGGGACAATAAGTCGAAAAGCCCTAATGTCACCCTGAACTTGTTTCAGGGTGACATATTCAACTTAATTGCCCACCATCTTGCAAATATTCTGCAAGTCCTTCTTGCCAAGGACGAATAATAAAACTTGGAGTCATCACACTATAGTGTGGGCGTTTGGCAGGACGCAAAAATTCTTCTGTTGTACAAGGTGTAACTTTGACATTCATCCCTTTTATTTTAAAAATCTCTTTAGCAAATTCACACCAACTGGCTTTACCACCTCCGCAAATATGATAAACTCCATAGCTCGGTTCGTTTTTAATTATTTTTGCAATTCCTTGTGCCAAATCTTTTGTCCAAGTTGGACAACCAATTTGGTCATCCACAACTTTGAGTTCTGAAATTTCTCCATTTAGATATTTTGTACCCAAATTTAACATTGTATCAACAAAATTTTTGCCAAATTTTCCATATAACCAACTTGTCCTGACAATATAATATTTTGGGCAATTATTTTTAACTGCCAATTCTCCTTCATACTTAGTTAAACCATAATTGTTGAGTGGCTTAGGAGTGTCAGAAGTTGTATATGGAGAGAATTTTTCACCATCAAACACGTAATCGGTCGAAATATATATCATTGTACTATCAATTTCATTACAAGCTTTTGCAACAATTTCACATCCTTTTGCATTGATTTTTCTTGCAAGATTTAGATTGTTTTCTGCATCATCAACTTTTGTATAAGCAGCACATTGAATAACTATATCAGGATTTTCCTGTTTTAAAACTCTTATAACCGAATCTTTATTTGTAATATCTAAATCTTGATGAGTTTTGCCAACGACCAAATATCTTTGATTTTCAAGAATTTGTATCAAATCTTTGGCTAACATTCCATTCGCACCTGTAATAAGTATTTTCATTTCTCATCCTATTTATATGTTTTCTTGATTAATATGTTATAATAAATATATGAAAAAGTTTTCTAAATATGCAATGTACAAATTTTTATCAATTATTGGATTTGTAGAAATTTTTCTTATCCCAGCTTATTTGTTGCATATTTACTTAATCGAAAATCCAAATCTGCGCCCTTATGGAACTGTTTTGATTGCAGTATGTATAAGCTTAGTTGTATTTCCGATGAATATTCTTTTACTTAGCGGACTTTTCTGCGAATCAAAATTCAGAAAAGATATTGAAAATATTGAGCGCTCAAAATTTACCGAAATTGGGTTTTTGATTTATATGTTTAATACAATAATTGGAATTTTCACATTTCTATTTTCACTTTTCCTTATATTGATTTAGGTAAATTGTGCTCCATTTGTAAAGATTTAGCCAAAATTGTTTTGTTTGTGCTATACTTGAATCAAGGAGTATAGACTGGAGGGAAGAGTATTGACTCAGCAGAACATGTTTGACCACGGGAAAATCGTTCCCGTTAATATAAGAGAAGAAATGAAACGCTCGTACATTGATTACGCAATGAGTGTAATTGTCGGACGTGCATTGCCGGACGTTCGTGATGGCTTAAAGCCGGTTCACAGACGTATTTTGTACGCAATGAATGAATTAGGAATGTATCCTGATAAACCATTCAAGAAATGTGCACGTATCGTCGGTGAAGTTCTTGGTAAATATCACCCACACGGTGATAGTTCGGTATACGAAGCATTGGTTCGTATGGCTCAAGACTTTTCAACTCGTTACTTAATGGTTGATGGTCACGGCAACTTTGGTTCTGTCGATGGTGATGGGGCTGCAGCAATGCGTTATACAGAGGCTCGTATGCACAAAATCACTCAGTCAATGCTTGCGGATATTGATTGTGAAACGGTTGAATTTGAACCGAACTTCGATGGTTCATTACAAGAGCCTTCAGTATTGCCTGTAAGACTTCCAATGTTATTATTAAACGGAGTTTCAGGTATCGCAGTTGGTATGGCGACAAACATTCCACCTCACAATCTTTGCGAAGTTGTAGATGGAACTATCGCATTGATTGATAATCCCAAAATTACCATCCCTGAATTAATGGAATATATCAAAGGACCGGATTTCCCTACAGCTGCCACAATTATCGGCTTAAATGATATTAAGCAAGCCTATGAAACAGGTCGTGGTTCAATTAAAATGTCTGCTGTTGCAGGTTTTGAAGAAATCGCAGGCGGAGGAGGACGTCAAGCAAGAACCGCAATTGTTGTAACTGAAATTCCATATCAGGTAAACAAGGCTCAATTAATTGAAAAAATCGCAGAACTTGTAAAAGACCAAAGAATCACAGGTATTTCTGATATTCGTGATGAATCTGACCGTGAAGGTATGAGAATCGTTATTGAATTAAAACGCGATGCAAAACCTGATGTTGTTAAAAATAATTTGTTCAAATATACTCAACTTGCAACTACATTTGGTGTAAACATGGTTGCATTATGCGGAAAACAACCTCGCTTGATGAACTTGTACGAAGTATTGAACGAATTTGTTGAACACAGAATTGAAATTGTTACAAGAAGAACAATTTTCTTCTTAAAGAAAGCAAAAATCAGAGCACACATCTTGGCTGGTTTGATTATTGCACTAGGTTCAATTGATGAAGTTATTGAACTTATCAAAAAATCTAAAACAACAGATGAGGCTCGTGAAGGTTTGATGAGCAGATTCGGTCTTGATGTTGACCAAGCAAATGCAATTCTCGAAATGCAATTGAGACGTTTGACAGGCTTAGAACAAGACAAAGTTAAGGCTGAATATGATGAGTTATTAAAGAAAATTGCAGAATACGAATCAATTCTTGCAAGCCGTCAAAAAATTCTTGACATCATTAAAGGTGAATTGCTTGAAGACAAAGAAAAATATGGTGACGACAGAAAAACTCAAATCTTACCAGAACAAGGTGAAGTTACAATTGAAGATTTAACACCAAATACGCCAATGGCAGTATTCATTACTCACCAAGGTTATTTGAAACGTATTTCACTTGATACATTTGAACGTCAAAACCGCGCAACTCGTGGCAAATCAGGAATGAAGACTAAAGATGATGATGATATCCAACATTTCTTCACTGCAATGATGCATGACAAAGTATTGTTCTTCTCATCAAAAGGTACTGTTTACAGCTTGAATGTTTACGACTTCCCAGAAGGCGGACGTCAAGCAAAAGGCTTGCCTATTATCAATGTATTGCCAATTGCTCAAGATGAAAAGATTACGGCAGTTGTTCCTGTAAGTTCATTCTCAAATGATTTGAATTTGATTATGCTTACTCAAAAAGGCTACATCAAACGTATTGAACTTGATAACTTTACAAACATCAGACGTAACGGTATTATCGCTATAGGTTTGGATGAAGGCGACAGCTTGAATTGGGTAAAACTTGCGACTGCAAAAGATGAAATCATTATTGGTACATCTTGTGGTATGGCAATCAGATTCCCAATCCAAGACTTGAGACCTTTGGGCAGAAGTGCAAGAGGTGTTACATCTATGAAATTACGTTCAGGTGATGAACTAATCGGATGTGATATAGTTCCTCAAGATTATGATGCCGATTTGCTTGTTGTAACATCTGACGGTTTTGGTAAACGTACAAAATTATCAGAATTCAGAACTCAAAACAGAGGCGGAATCGGTTTAATCGCAACTAAATTCAAATCATCAGCATCAAGACTTGTTGCTTTGACTATTGTAAAAGAATCTGACGATATTATGCTTGTTACTGCAAACGGTGTTGTTACAAGGTTAAATGCAGGTTCAATTTCTCAACAAGGTCGTCCTGCAACAGGCGTAAGGGCACAAAACTTGTCAGACAATGATACAGTATGTTCTGTAAACAAAATTTTGAACCCTGATGACAATGATGTAACAATCAAGGCTCAAGCTACTGATAATTCTGCAAAACAGGCAGAAGATGTTCAGCAAACAAGTTTGCTTGAAGGTGGCGAAGAACAAAAATAATTTTGTTTAGCAAATATAAAAATTAATAAAAGATGTTTCGTTTTGAAACATCTTTTATTTTACTTTTGAAATCACTTTATGCTAATATGATTTAGCACAGGGAAATAAGGAGAGAATATAATGGCAGATGCAAAAATTTTAGCAACAATTGATAGAACAGATACTGAACAATTACAAATTTCAGTTAGTGAATACAAAGGTAAAAGCTATTTGAATATGAGAATATACTATACAACTGATGACGGTGCAACATGGTTGCCTACAAAAAAAGGTGTAACTTTTACTCCTGACCAATTAGACATCTTGACAGAAGCTATTGAAGAAGCTAAACAAGAATTTATGTCAGCAGAAGTTGAAGAGTAGTTGATAAAAACACATAATATAGTTATTAAAAAGGATTATCGGATATATGGAAGATGGTATTCAGAACAAATTATTTGAAGTTCCGTCACGTAAATTAGTTTTGAAAAAACGTGAACCATCAGAAGTGCCTGATAGTCCTTTTCATAAATATGCAGTATGCCTTGTAAATTTAAAAGCCTTGGGAGTAAAAACTTTTAGTTATTTAATCCCTGATGAGATGCAAAACAAAATTAAAATCGGTCAAGCTTTAATGGTTCCATTTGGCAGACAAGGTTTGATAAACGCGTTTTGCGTAGGATTTTCGAATTACTTACCACCGGAAATTCGAGCTAAAAGAGTCAGTAAAATTTTAGATGAAACACCTTTGTTTTCTGTGGAATATTTAAAATTACTTGAATGGGTGGCGAATTACTATTGTACAGATTTGATTACAGTTTTAAATACTGCAATTCCGCTTAAACTCATTGAAAAATCTCTTAAAACCGAACAAATTATTGAATTTGTAAAAACAGATGGCGCAACTAAACGTCAAAAGGAAGTTTTAGAACTTTTATACACCAAAGGCAAAATGCCATTAATTGAATTTGAAGAACTGGCAAAAACCACAAGGGCAACAATTAAAAAACTTGAGTCTATGGGGTGCGTAAAACTTATTGAAGAACAAATTTATCGTAATCCGTTAGACATTTTGCATATTGATAAAAAAGAGGATTTATTTACACTTTCAGAAACTCAGCAAAAAGTTTATGAAGGAATTTCTAAACAGATAAAAGAAGAAATTTCACCACAAATTTTGCTCCATGGAATAACCGCAAGCGGAAAAACAGAAGTCTATTTCAAGCTGATAGATGATACTATAAAATCCGGTAAAAATGTGTTGTTCCTTGCACCTGAAATTGCCCTTGCATCTCAACTAACCAAACGACTTGCAAGAAAATTTGGCACTCAAGATGTTGCGATTTGGCACAGTAGTATCTCTGAAGGCGAAAGATATGATGTATGGCAAAAACTTTATAAAAATGAAATAAAAATTCTTGCAGGTGCAAGGTCTGCTGTTTTTGCACCACTTAAAAATATCGGTTTAATTATCATTGACGAAGAGCATGAAAGTGCCTATAAACAAACTTCTCCTGCTCCAAGATATGATGCCAGACTGGTTGCACGCAAACTTTCAGAATACAATTCCTGCCCATTGGTACTTGGCTCAGCAACACCTGATATTTCAAGCTATTATAGAGCAGTTAATTCAAATCACCTTTATGAAATGTTAAAACGCTATAACAACGCAAAAGTTGCCCCTGTTTCAGTTATAAATATGCAAGAATACGGCAGAGCAGCATATAAAAGTTTAATTTCTAAACCTTTACAAACTGCAATTAAAGAAACTTTGGACAATAAACAACAGGTTATTCTGTTGATAAATCGCAGAGGATATTCAACCTATACTCAGTGTCAAGGCTGCGGACATGTTATTGAATGTCCGAATTGCGCAATCCCAATGATTTGGCATGCCAAAGACAATATGTTAAAGTGCCATTACTGCAACCATGTCGAATATTTTCCTGATGTGTGCCCAAATTGCGGCTTTGATGGATTGAAAAATTCAGGAACAGGAACTCAAAAAATTGAACAATATATACGTGAACTCTATCCTGATTATAATGTTGAACGTATCGACAGTGACGTTTTGGTTAGAAAAGGTGAGCACATAAGATTGCTGGAAAAATTCCAAAAGGGCGAAATTGATATCCTTGTTGGAACACAAATGATTGCCAAAGGGCTTGATAACCCGAATGTCACACTTGTTGGGGTTATTTCAGCAGATGCAAGTTTCAATTTACCGGACTTTAGAGCATCTGAAAGAGGGTTTCAATTGCTAACTCAGGTTGCAGGTCGTGCCGGACGTGGAGAATTTAAAGGACGCGTACTTTTCCAAACGTATAATCCAGAATATTATGCACTTGAAAGCGCAAAATCTCAAAATTATGCAGAATTTTACAGCAAAGAAATTAAATCTCGTGAAGATTTTGATTATCCGCCATTTAGTCAAATTATCCGACTGATTTTGAGTTCACAAAACAATTTCCGAGCAGAAAAAGCAGCTCAAGAAATTGCATTGCGACTCTGTACTATGATTGAAAAATTCGGATTTGGTGAAAGATTAGAAGTCCTAGGTCCAACTCCTTGTGTAATTGAAAGAATCAACGGTTATTACAGATTCCAAATTCTTATTAAAAATAAACTAGAATCCAAAGGACACCAATTCGTTTCAAGTTTCCTTAACAAAATCACCGCACCGAAAGATATCAGGATGACAATTGATGTTGACCCTCTTGATATTTTGTAGATTTTTATATTGCCCTACCCTTGCACAAGCCCCTTGCTATGTAGAGAACACTTATTAAGAACCAAAATAATTCATCAAACCATCGTGAAGTTTCTCGTTTTTGCAAAGCTTTTTGAGTTTAGAAATTGCGCGATTTTCAATTTGACGAATTCTTTCTCTTGAAACCCCATATTGAGAACCAATTTCATCAAGGGTTTTCTTCACTCCGTTGTTATCTAATCCATAACGCAAAATCAAAACATCACGTTCTTTTTGGCTAAGTTGATTTAGAATTGTCCTAATATCTTCTAACAAGTTATCTTGAGTAACTTTACCATCAGGTGTAATTGTTGAATTATCCACAATAAAATCTGCAATTTTGGAAGAATCTTCATCAGATGTAGCCGGAGTATCCATGCTCACTGTTGATTGAGCAGATTTTATAATTGATGTTAATTTTGAAACAGGCAAACCTAATCTATACGCAATTTCTTGTTTTGTTGGTGGATGACCAAGCTCTGTAGTCAAATCAATTGTTGCTCTTCTAATTTTACCAATAGAATCAATCATGTGAATCGGTAATCTGATAATCCTTGCCTTATCGGCAATTGCTCGTGTGATAGATTGTTGAATCCACCATGTTGCGTAAGTTGAAAACTTGTAACCTTTTTTATAGTCAAAACGTCCTGCGGCTTTGATTAAACCGACATTACCCTCTTGAATCAAATCAAGAAAAGACAACCCTCTTCCAATATATTTTTTTGCAATACTTACAACCAAACGCAAATTAGCATTAACCAAAACATCTTTAGCAAATTCGTCATGGTTTTCTTGTATTTTTTTAGCCAAATCTAATTCTTCAGCTGAAGATAAAAGCGGAATTTTTCCAATTTGTCTTAAATAAATTTTTACACTATCATCAGAATTTACGGAAAGCAAACTTTCTTGAACTTTTGGATCTTCAACAGATTTTAAGACATCTTCGCCATCTTCAACTTCAGAAGTAGATTCCAAATCCTGTAATTTTTTAAAATCAATATTTTCATCCGAAATATCGTCCGTCATTATACCAAAATGTTCAAATTCTTTTTTCACTATATGCTCCAATCTTACACGTGTATGATATAACTAAGAATTATTTTTGTACTCATCTGATTGTATTATTATTTTTTTACTAATTTTTGGCGAAGTGTTTCAAAAATAATAGCGCTCAAAGCATTAGATACGTTCAGAGAATTGAAACTGTTTTGCATAGGAATTTTTACCACAAAATCTGAAGCTTTGAGTAAAGATTTAGAAACCCCTGCATGCTCAGCTCCCATGATAATTGCAAAGTTCATATCATCATATTTAACATCATAGTAATTATCATTTGCTGATGCATCAGTTGCAATTATCCACCAGTTGTTATCCTTTAGTTTTTGAACTGCGTTGACAAGACTATTTACTTTTATGATTGGGATATGATTTATTGCACCTGCACTGATTTTTTCAACCACAGAATTAACCTGAACATTTCTTCGCGATGGGATAATTATTCCGTCAACACCTGCACATACACAAGTTCTTATTATTGCACCAAGATTGTGAGAATCTTCCACACCATCAAGGATTACAAGAGAAGAATTTGTATGAATCTTACTTGAAATAAAATCATCCAAATCCATATATTTTACAGGTGAAATTTGAGCAATAATACCTTGATGATTAAATTCTGCATAAGGTTGAAATTTTTCCTTTGCAACAAATTGAAAAACAATTCCGCGCTCTTGTGCCAATTCTTTGATTTTAGAAATTTTATTATCTGAATGAATGTTTTTAGAAATTAAAATTTTGTTAATTTCTCTATTTCCGGCAATTAAGGCTTCCATCACAGAATTTTTACCAAATATTATTTCAGAATTTTCCATATTATTTTGAAGCCTCCAACATTTTATCAATACAAGTTACCGCACGTTTTGCGATTTCAGGTTCTACAGTAATTTCGTTTTTACCTGTTTTCAAAACTTCTAAAATATCTTCAAGAGATGTCATTTTCATATTTGGACAAACAATGTTGTTTTTAACAGGAATAAATTCTTTTTCAGGATAATCTCGTTTCAATCTGTCTACAACCCCTTGTTCTGTTGCAATAATAAACGATTTATTATCACTGTTTTTAGCATAATTCATGATACCTGTTGTGCTGCCAACATAATCCGCCATAGCAGAGACAGACATGTGACACTCTGGATGCGCCAAAACAAGCGCATTCGGATGTTCTTCTCTTGCTTTTTCAATATCGGCAGGTCTAATTTGTAAATGTGTCGGACAGAAGCCGGGATATGTGATAACTTCAATATTACCCAATTGTTTTTCAACCCATTTGCCAAGATATGTATCAGGTAAGAATAATATTTTCTCAGCATTAAGATTTTTCACTACCTTAACCGCATTTGAGCTTGTACAGCACAAATCACATTCAGCCTTGACCTCAGCAGTTGAATTTACATAACAAACTACAGGAATATCAGGGTGAGCTGTCTTGAACTCCATAAGCTGTCTGTGGTTAATCATATCCGCCATTCTACAGCCTGCATCAATTTGCGGTAATAAAACTTTTTTGTTTGGTGATAAGATTTTTGCAGTTTGAGCCATAAAATAAACTCCTGCAAATACTATAATTTCAGCATCAGTTTCTGCCGCAACCTGACTCAACTTTAGAGAATCTCCGACATAGTCAGCAACCAAGTCAATTTCTACAGGTTGGTAACAATGCGCCAATATAACAGCTTTCTTTTCTTTTTTTAATTTATTAATACTCTCAACTATGTTCTGCATTTGAAATATATTATCCTCCGTTTGGTGTAAATTTATGTTAAGATATTCTCATTTATAAAAAATATTGTATAATAAAAATAAGAATATAGTAAGAAGAATATAAAGGTAGATATGTCACTAAACAGTTTATTTGGAATGGGTGGAGGTAAAGATTTATACATATCTGTATCACCTGCCTGTGGATTAGAAATGATTGAGCTTGATAAACATGGAAATGTTAAGTCTTATGCTCAAACACCGTTGGAATATAATGAAGCTCAGAGAGAAATCTCCAATTATGATGAATTTAAAGCAGGTTTGGAAACTTTATTCCAAATGCGTAATATAAACCCAACCAAAGCAAACATTTATCTAAGTGTACCGACTGTATGGTTCGGAACAAAAGAAGGTTTGCCATTATTGCTAGATGATAATGCCATTACAAACATCGTTATCGGAGAATTGGAACAGACTTATGTATTTAAAAGAAAAGAACCGTTACCATTTTGGTTTGACGCATTAGCTTCAACTAATTCTGATTCAAGAAACGTATTTTACACTGCGGTACAAAAAGAAGCAGTTGAATCTATTCGTGGCATTATTACCTCTATGGGGGCAAACTTAGCAGGGGTTGAATGCTCACTTTTCGCAGATTTAAAAGGTTTATTAGCTACAGGAATTGCTGCAGAGCAAATGCAAGATGGCAATTCTTGGAGTTTGATGATTGTAAACAACAGTGGTTTCCAAATGCTTGGACTTCAAGGCAAAAGAATCCTTGAATACTATGAAGAACCATTACCAATCAAATCGTATGAAGGCGAAGAAATTTATTCAGCAATTGAAAATGCTGCTCAAATTGCCTTAATGAGTACACCATCAAGCTCTTTAGTTGTTTTATCCGAAACAGATTTAGTTTCTGCTGAAATTTTAGCAGGACGTTTACAATTTGGTGGTTCTACAATTTACGTTGAAGATAACCAATTCCGTAAAGAACCTTTGATGGATATGAGCTTAAATATCCTATCTGAAGACCAATTAAAAGTTTCTTTACACGCAATCGGTCACATGGCACCTCCTGGAGCAATGCCTGTAGACGTTGACTTTATTGCAGAAAAAGGTAAAGCAAAATCTCAAGTAGCAGTTATCGAGATTCCTTTAGGTAATGGTCAAGTATTTGAATTAACTCCGCAAAAAGCGATAGTGATTGTTATTATTCTAGCTGCACTTATTATGGCACCACTAGGGGGCGCGTATGCTTGGACAGGTGGCTTAGTTACAAAAGCGCAAGAAGAAAATACTGCTTTAGATAATCAAATTACTGATTTGGATGCACAAATCAAACAATACGAAAAACAAGACGGTAAAGCTGAATTTGATGCCGTTGCAGAAATTGAAAAAGTTTTGAAAAATAACAGAACAAAAATTCAAGTATATGCTGCATTAGGACAATTTATTCCTAAAAACTTGTATTTAACATACTTCATAACAGGTGATGATGGTTTAATCAATATCAAAGGTTGTGCAGATTCTGTTGAAGATGTTTACGTATTCTTCAAAAATATGAAAGAATCTTTAACTGATTCAAAACTTCGCTTGAGCAAGTTGGATTTGAAATCAGGTTCGCTTGATACAGTTGTAAACAGTACAGCATCAACAATCGACAACGCACCATACGTATTTGAAATTACAAATATGAACGAAAATCAGTTAAAAGCATTTATGAATAAGTTATCTGGTAATACTGACAAAAAAGATAAAAAAGATAACAATTCTAACTCAAATGATAATGCTCAACAGCAGCAAGATGCACAAAACAACAACAATAATAACAATAACAATGCTGCTGCAAATAACGAACAACAACAATAATATTTAAAGGATAAAATAAATGGATAGTGAAAAATTAAAACAGTTTATAATTCCAATAGCATTGATAATTTTGCTACTTGCAGGTGTTTGCTATGTTGCTCCTAAAATAATTGAAAATTACCAAAGCTACACAGCAGCACAAGCAGAAATTGAAACTAAGAAAACAACTGTTCAAGAAAAACAAGCAAAGCTTGATGAATACAAACGTAAAGCTGAAGAAGAACAGAAAAAAGAAGAAGAAAGTGCGAAAAGCGAAAAACCTTTCTACAAACCTGTTATGTCAGGCTTAGATACAGAAGCAGTTATTGCAGGTGAATTTGCAGAAGTTCTTCAACTTGTTAGAGCTAATCAAATCAAAGTTCGTTCAATCAAATACGATTATGACCCTGCTGACGATGCTTTCGTTCAAGGTGCAGGCGACAAATACAACGTAGCAAGATTGAATATGGAAATGATTGCAAATTATTCTAATTACGATAACTTCTTGAAAGAACTATACAGACACCAACACTTTATGGATATTCAATCAGCAGAAATTGTTCCATACAAGAAAAATAAACGAGTTCTGTTGATTAACTTTAAAGTTAAATTATACGCTAAAAAATAATTTGATAAATATAAAAAAAGGAGATACAGATTGTATCTCTTTTTTTATGCAAACTTAGAATAGTCCACTCCAAACAAAATACCTTCTGCTTTTGCACAAGTGCTGCAAAAGCTTGTTTCCAGTGAACATTTTTTGTTATAGTCCGTAAAAGAACTACCACAACGACCTCTATAATCATTTGCCAAAAACGGACAAGTGTAGACACCGGAAGTTGTCAATATTCTACCATATTCACAGTCTAAATTTTTCGCTGACGAAATTTCACACTGTTGATTATTACTTTTATCATGCCAAGGAATTATTTGTAAATTTGATTCATTCATATCAAAATTATTCTTTTTAAAAATTGAATTAAATCCTGATATGATTTCATTTTTAGATAATTTATAATAATTAGTAACTGTGATAATCGGATTAAAATCATATTTCAACAAATGTTTAATCGCAAAAATAGCATGCCTGTATGCCCCACGATACCTAATATCATCATTTTTCACTTCTTCATAATTATCGATACTGATTTTAAAAATAATCTCATTTGAAGATTCATTCTCCACCTTTTTTAAAAACCTTGCTTTTTTCTCATTTATAAATGATCCATTTGTAAAAATACACACATTTGAACGTTTCAAACAAAGCCTCAAAATTGCATTAAAATCAGGATGTGTCATAGGTTCTGCACCTGTTAGGATTATACATTCGATTTTTTCATTCATTGTTTCATTCAATGCTTGTTTTACCAATTCAATATTAATAAAATCAGACTCCTTTTTATATCTTGGAAAGTCCAAATAACAATGTTTGCAGTGCTGGTTACAATTTTTTGCAGTCATCTCAATGAACAAATTATTCAAAGCTTTCATGTTGATAACTTCTGATTGATAAATACTTTTCATAATAAAACTCCTCAATTGACATATCCATGTTGTGGCAGTTGAGATTTAAAATAAATTATCCACCATGGCAAAACTTGACAAAAAATATTACCCATGTGCTAATATCTTAATATGGTTAAAATTTTAGACTGTACTACAAGAGATGGTGGACATACCACAAATTGGACTTTTAGTGATGATTTTGTTGAAAAATTAATTGCTGAATTAAATTCTAATGGTGCAACTTATTACGAAATAGGTTATAGAAACCATTTTGATACAGAAGGCAAAGGAAAATTTTATAAATGCACTCCTGAATTTTTGCAAAAATATTACCAAATTAAAGGTAATTTGCAACTAGGTGTAATGACAGATACCTCAAGGTATTCAGAAAAAGATTTTCCCAATAGCAAGGATGATTTTATTGATTTTATCAGAATTGCCTGTCATCCTGATAGAATCCGTGAAACACTTGGAATATCAAAAGATTTATACGACAAAGGGTACAAAGTTTTCATTCAACTTATGGAAATCAATAATGTTGATGAGGCTGGATATTTAAGCCTTTTTGAATGGGAACATAAAGAAATTTTAGAAAGCCTGTATTTTGCTGATAGCTACGGAGTATTACACCCATCAGAAATCGAACATTATTATAACAAGTTAGCAATGATTGGATTTGAAAAAATCAGTTTCCATGCTCATAATACAATCGCCATGGCTTTGCCAAACAGTTTGAAGGCTATTGAGTGCGGAGTTTGGTCAATTGATGTGACCCAAAACGGCATTGGCCGAAATGGTGGAAACCTTGATAGTGCAGAACTGTTTGAACATTTTGTTCATTAAGCTCAACAAATCATAAAGTGAACATGTGACATTCCGAACTGCTAATTTTTGTCAATTTGAGTGCATTTAGCGCAACTACAAAAATCCATAACTATACTAATTATGGATTTTTGCTCAATAATAACCTGCTTTTAGAAAAATTATTTCAAAAACTCATCAAGTCTTTTTACAGCCTCAAGAGTATTTTCTCTACTACCAAATGAAGTTAATCGGAAATACCCTTCACCATTTTTACCAAAACCTGAACCTGGAGTACCGACAATTTGAACATTATTTAATAAATAGTCAAAAAATTCCCAAGAAGTCATATTGTTAGGGCATTTCAACCAAATGTACGGAGAATGTTGTCCTCCAATGTGCCAAATATTGTGACGTTTTAGCGTGTCTGCAATAATTTTTGCATTCTCTTTGTAGTAATTAAGATTTTCTTGAATTTCTTTTTTCCCTTCTTCTGTGAATACAGCCTCTGCACCTCTTTGAATAATATATGGAACACCATTAAATTTTGTTGTTTGACGCCTCAACCACATTTTATTAAGTGACATTTCATCAAAAACTAAAGCCTTTGGTACTACTGTGTAACCGCATCTTGTACCAGTAAAGCCTGCCATTTTTGATAATGAGCAAAATTCAATAGCACAAGTTTTAGCACCTTCTATTTCATAAATACTTCTTGGAAGTTCCTTATCCGTAATAAAACATTCATAAGCAGAGTCAAATAAAATTATTGATTGATTTTTATTTGCATAATCAACCCAAGATTTTAATTGAGCCTTGTTATACACAGCTCCTGTCGGATTATTTGGAGAGCAAATATAAATAATATCAGCTTTGATTGACTCATCCGGCAACGGTAAGAAATTATTTTCAGCATTTGCATCAATATAAACAATTTTTCTGCCTGCCATAGTATTTGTGTCAACATAAACAGGATAAACAGGGTCAGGTACTAAAACAGTATTGTTAACATCAAATAAGTCCAAAATATTTCCTAAATCAGACTTTGCACCATCTGATATAAAAATTTCATCATTATCTAATGCAACATGATTTGAGCGGTAATAGCTTTGAATTTTTGATTTCAAAAAATCATACCCTTGTTCAGGACCATAACCATGAAAAGTTTCTTTCACGCCCATTTCTTCAGATGCTTTTTTTAGTGCATTTACTACAACTTTGCATAATGGAAGAGTTACATCTCCAATTCCCAATTTGATAATTTTTTTATCAGGATTTTTTTGTGCAAATTCACTAACTTTTTTTGCAATTGTTGAAAATAAATAACTGTCTGCAATATTTTGGTAATTTTTGTTTACGTTCATCTGTTATCCTCTTTTTATGTGCTATCTAGGTTAATTTTAACACAAATAAATGTTAAAATATATTTACCAAAGTTAATATTTTGACAAAAAATATTTTGTTTTTGACTTACTTTTGGTATAGTTTAAAAAAAGACTATGAATGTAGTATTTTGAAAAAGTAAAAGGTAAGTAATGGCTGAATATATTCTTCATAAAACAAAAGAAGAAACTACATTAAGAACAAAAAAAATGTACGTTTCAACTCCTTACAACAGAGTCCAAGCAGTAGAAGAGAGATTAAAAAAGATTTTTGAAGACGAAAAAAAATCAGAAGGTTCTATCCTTATTGATTACAACCCTCAAGTGTTGTCAAAGTTAGCAAAATACTTATCAGGACATATTTCTCGTCCTGCATCTATCGGTATTGCCGGAGAAACAGCAAGTGGAAAATCTACAATTACTCTCGATATCATTGATACAATTAAATCTTTTGCAACCGAGTTTGAAATTGAAGATGCTATTACAAGAGTAAATACCGATGATTATTACTATGACCGTTCAGAAATGGTTAAGGCTGCTGGTAGCTTTGCAGAGTTTGCTAAAAACTACGATTTAGATGTTCCTCAGGCTCTTGAATTGGAATTGATGAGTGCTCACATTAAAGAATTATTGATGGGGAAATCAGTATTTCTTCCAAAATATGACATGTCAGGAACTGCAAAAAGATTTGACAATTATACATTAGCTAATCCTTCCAAAATTATTATTTCGGAAGGATTGTTTACGCTTACAGAAAAAATTAAAGATGCATTTGACTTTAAAATTTATGTTGACGTAAATTCAAAAGTTCAAAAAGAAAGATTTTATGTCCGAGCAGCAGAAAGAGATTTAGGAAGTTCGGCTGATGGCATTTATAAAAACGCATCACAAAAAGCTGAAATCTACATCAGACCTTGCAAACAAGAGGCCGATATAATCTTGTCAGGGGAAGCCGTAAGAGCACGATACAAAGCATTTTTAAATAAACTAATAAGCATCGTTCAACAAGAAAATTTTAGAAATAGAATTATTTTATAAAAAGATTAAAGAAGGTTTCTCAATAAGCGCATTTGAAAAGATTCATTAACAGAAGCCCGTCCGAATTGTAACAAAATACTAATTTCTTGAAAAAACCGAAAGATACACTAAAATATTATTTGGATAGGTATCTTTAACAGTAGATAAGAAATTAGATGAACAATAATAAAAAGTTTAAGAAGTTTATGACACTTGCTGCCTGTATTGCCGTAATCGGCTCTACCGCATCACCTGTATTTTCTGATGCTATTACAGTCAGCATTAGCGCTGTGGCTAATGGCGCAACAGGTATAATCTCTAATCAAAATTCATCACATACTTCTACTGATTACACTTGGAAGAAAGGAGCAACTGATTCTGTTGAGGCAAATCTTACAAGTGGAACCTTGACCATAAGCAACTATTCCAATTCTATTGTTAATGGCACATTGAATGCAACTGGCGGAACTATCAAGTTGACAAGCGGAGTGTTGACAATCGGTAGTGATAGCACCATTTCCAGTGCCATATTAAACCAATCCTATGGCTCAACTCTTAATATCGCAGGCGGTTCGGCATACTTATCCGATTCAGATTCTTTAGAAGGGGAAATCGTTGTCTCTTCAGGTATTTTGGGACTTGATGGAGCAACTATTAACGATGACTTAACTATTACAGGTGGTGGAGTTATTAGTGATAACAATACTGCAATAAACGGTACAACTACTATTTCAGGCGGCAATAATGATTTTACCTCTACAACATTTGGCAACGTAAGCATATCAGATGGAACTTCATCATTTACAGATGTATCTAAAAACGGTACATTTACTCAAACTTCCGGTAGCACAACTATCGTTGGTTCAGGTTTTGATTTAAATAACGATGCTGATAATATTTCTGGCGGCACACTAAATATCGGCAACGGTTCAACTACAACCGTTGGAGTATCTGCAGGCACAATCGGCTCTGATACTACTGTTAATATCGACAAAAATTCTACCCTAAATGTTTCAGATGGTAATATTTCACTAGATAGCGGAGATACTTGGAACGGAAATGTAAACATTTCAGGTGGGGAGTTGGCACTGATTGGAATAAGTAAGAAAAATTCTGCAAAATTCACCCAAACAGGCGGTTCAACAACCATTACAGGTAATGGGTTTAATTTAAACAATTCATCAGACAGTATACTTGGCGGAGATTTGAATATCGGTAATGATGCGACAACAGGTAATATGACTGTTTCGAATGGTGTTTTATATGAAGGTGCCAATGTTACAATCAATTCAGGAAGTTCTCTTGATGTTACAGGCGGAAACGTGACACTAGATGGAGCTACAGACAAATGGAACGGTAGTGTTTCAAACTCAGGTGGAACATTAACATTAAAAGATGTCAAAAAGAATTCAAATGGTACATTCTCGCAAACTGACGGTAATACAACCGTTACAGGTACAAGCTTTACAATGAATAATTCCGCCGATACTATTTCAGGTGGAACACTCAACATCGGAACATCAACATCTACAGGAAAACTAACTGTAAGTAGTGGTTCAATCACAGAAGATGCAACACTAAACATAGATACTAACGGCACAATTGATATTAAAAAAGGTGATGTAACTATTGATAACTCTGATACATGGGCTGGTAATGTTGAAGTCAACGGTGGGACTCTCAATGTTTCAAACGCAACAAAAACAGGCTCTTTGACTCAAAATGGTGGAACAATCAATGTTACAGGTAAAAAGTTTAACTTAAACAGTACAGAGGATTTGTTAGATGGTGGAACGCTCAATATTGGAGATGGCTCTACTTCATCTAAAATGACAGTTTCAAAAGGTACAATTACTAGTGATACTACCCTGAATTTGAACGACAAAACCACTCTTGATATTACAGGTGGAAATGTCAGTATGGGTTCAGATTCCACTTGGGCTGGAAACGTCAACATGTCAAGCGGTAATTTGGCACTTGTTGGAATGACCAAAACAGGAACATTAACCCAAACTGGGGGAAGTACAACAGTTACAGGAAATAAGTTTGACCTAAATAATGATAACGATTACATTTCAGGCGGAAGTTTGACTATCGGTAATGGCACAGCATCTTCGACAATGGCTGTTTCAAAAGGTGCAATTTCAAAAGATACTGATATTACAATTTCCAAAAATTCTACATTGAACGTAAGTGGTGGAAATGTTGAAGTCGGTTCTACAGGCACTTGGAACGGCAACATCAGTATTTCAAGCGGCAATTTGACATTAGACAGTACATCAAAAAATGATAATGGTACATTCACACAAACCGGTGGTAAAACAGATGTACTTGGAACAGGCTTTGACTTAGATAATGCAAGCGATATCATTTCTGCCGGAACTTTAAATATCGGCAACAAAACAACAACCAGTGACTTAACTGTTTCAGCAGGAACTATTGAGTCTGATGCAACAATAAATATCACCAAAAAAGGTACACTGAATGTATCTGGTGGGGACGTAGCTCTTGATGATGGAGATTCTTGGAACGGTAATGTAAATGTTACTGACGGAACTTTGAAACTTTCTAATATTAATAAAAATTCATCAGGAAAATTTACTCAATCAGGTGGAAATACAACAATTAACAGTGCTAATTTTAATTTAGATAACTCTGATGATTCAATTACAGGAGGTTCACTTGTTGTTGGAGATGCCAGCGCAACCAACTTAAATGTTTCAAACGGCACACTTGGACAAAATGCAAAATTAACTCTCAGTTCAGGTTCAAATTTAAATATTTCAGGTGGTAGCGTTTCACTTGACAATACCGACATTTGGGAAGGAAACGTAAATGTCGCAGGTGGCAGTTTAGCACTTGTTGGTATCAACAATAAAAAGGGAACATTCAATCAAACAAAAGGAACAACGACAGTTACCGAAACAGGTTTTGACATGAATACCTCTTCGGACAGTATCACTGGCGGAACTCTAAATATTGGTGATGGAACAACAGTTTCTGATATGAGCGTTTCACAAGGAACTATCGGTGCAAATACTACCGTCAATATTAAAGACAATGCTACACTAAATGTTTCAGGCGGAAACGTAAACCTAAATAAAAACGGAAGTTGGGATGGAAATGTAAATGTTTCCACTGGCACATTAAATATTGATTCACTAAGCAAAGGTGAAAACGGAATATTTGCACAAGGGGGCGGAACAACTACCGTTACAGGCTCAGGGTTTGATTTGAATAACTTATCAGATAGTGTTGCAGGTGGAACATTCAATATTGGAGATGGCACAAAAGTCACAGAATTAACTGTTTCAAAAGGTTCAATCCAATCTGGCGCAACAACAGTTATTAATTCAAATTCAAAATTGAAAGTCAAAGGCGGAAAAGTCGCGCTGGATAGTGGAGACACCATAAACGGAGATGTAGATGTTTCTGATGGAACTTTGACCCTTGACTCTGTAGCAAAAAACAATGCTTCTATTTTTACTCAAACAGGTGGAACAACAAATGTCACAGGTTCAGGTTTTGATTTAAACAATTCAGCAGATAATATTTCCGGCGGAACTCTAAATATTGGAACAACTTCGGACTCTTCATCAATGACAGTTTCAAAAGGTACAATTAGCGCAGATACCGCTGTTAATATCGCAACAAACGGTACAATAAATATTACAGGTAGCAGTTTGACCTTGAATAATAATGACGATTGGAACGGTAAAGTAAATGTCACCGGTGGTAACTTGAATTTGGCAGGAATTGCTAAAAACAGTTCAGGGGTTTTGACTCAAACAAGTGGGACAACTACCGTTACAGGTTCTGGCAATACATTGAATAATGAAAATGACAACATTTCAGGTGGAAATCTTGTTGTTGGAACATCTGACACAAATGGTGAATTGAATGTCGAAAACGGAACAATTGCTCAAGGTACAAATGTGACAATTAATGAAAAAGGTTCACTAAAAGTTAAAGGCGGAAATGTAACAATAGATGGCTCTGATACTTGGAATGGTGAAGTTTCAAATTCAGGTGGGACTTTGAATTTGACCAATAAATTGTCAAAAACTACAACGTCAAAAGTTAAATTCAACCAAACAAATGGCACAACAAATATAAACGATTCAAAACTTGTCCTAAATACTTCTGATAGCACAATTACAGGTGGTACAATAAATCTCGGCACATCATCAGAGCTTGATATAAACAATTCTTCTGAAAACTCATCCGCAATCAATGCAACAGCCGGAAAATTTTCAATAAGAAAAGGTTCAAAACATACTATTACGGGCGGAACAGTTGCTAAAGATGCCGAGATTACAGTTGAATCATCAGCAAAACTTGGTGTAAACGGTGATGATGCTAATGTTACTCTAGATGGAACTAACGACACTGTTGATGGTAGCATAGAACTATCAAAAGGCAAGTTATACATTTCTGACGATTTGACAAAAGTCACTGATGAAAACGGCAATTACGTTCAAACAGGTGGAAGCCTAACTATGTCAAATTCAACATTATCACTTGCAGATAAAACAAGCTCAATATCTGGCGGTGACGTGAATTTGACTAACAGTTCAACATTGAATATTACAAACAGTGGCGGAAGTGCAATTACAGGTGGTAATATAACGATTGACGATTCGTCAGTGTTGAATTATTTGGCGCAAAAAGGCTTGATACAATATTCTGACGGCAACCAGATAAATATTAATACATCCGGTCTAATCAATATGGCAAACAATGTCAGAACAAACAGCGTTATCAACAATTTGACAGTAAATAACGGAAGTTTTGGTGATGGGCAAGCTGATTTTGCAATAGATATCAGGGCAAGAAATAACAGTGATTCCAGTGCTGATACAATTACCGCAAATTCAATCAAAGTCGCAACTTCAGGCACAAACGGAACTATCAGAATTTCTGATTACAACCTAAATGGCGATATCTTTGGGTATGACGCACCAATAGACAAATCAATAAGACTGGGGAAAATCTTTAAAACCGATAATTTAGATAGCGAAGTTCAATTTGCAGCAACGGATAAAGAAATTTTTACACCAATCGGTTATTATAAGTTGAACCCATCTTCTGCAAATGACGGTAGTTATACTTTCGACCTTGCAAGATACAATCCACAAGTATTTAGAGGTCAAGTATCGACAGCAGCATCTTATATGAACCAGTTAGTTGTTAATGACACGTTGTTCAACCGTGCTCAAATCAGACGTTATGGCTCAAGTTACAATGAAATGTTCAAAAACAAAACTGCAATATTAGATGGCAATGCAAGTTTTGAAAGAACATTAAAAGAAGGACAACTTTGGACAGAGGCTTTTGGGAACTTTGAAACTCTGAAATTCAATCATGATTTAGACAAGGTTCGAAACAATTCTTGGGGCTTTATTGTTGGTGGCGACTTTGGATTGAAAGAGCTCAAAAACGGCTGGTCATGGATGCCTACAATGTATATTGCATATAATGGGGGTCACCAAACATTTAACAAAGTCGGAATTTACGAAAACGGCGGACAACTTGGTTTCATGAGTAGCTTTATGAAAGATAAGTTCATGGAAACTGCACTTGTATACGCAGGAGCTTACGGTACAGAAATGAACATTGTCGGCTCATCAGAAGATGCGTTTAATTATTTTGTTGGTGTTGCAAGTAAAACAGCATACGATTGGAATTGGGGCTCACACTTTAAAGTTCAACCGTCTTTAACATTGGCTTACAACATGTTTGGAAAACAAAATTGGCACAGTGATTTCGGACAAATGGGCATGTCATCAGGATTTTTGAACGGCTTTAATGTTGCTCCTGGGGTAAACTTTATTTTACAACAAGAAAGCTGGAGCATGTATGCAACCGTTTCTTATGCTTGGAACTTCTTTGGAGGAATGGATGGCAGAGCAGGAAATGTCGACTTGCCACATATCAGAATGTCTAATGGCTACTTGCAATATGGTTTTGGTATGACAAAATCCTTCTCTGACAGATTCAACATGTATGCTCAAGCAACAATGCGAAATATTGGCAGAACAGGTATCATTTGCCAAGGTGGCTTGAACTGGAGATTGTAAGATAATATGACCTACTTGATGTGGATTACCACCTCTCTCCGTTAAAACCAATGGTATCACTACGCCTCGCATTAAACATGCCTCCGAGCCTACCAATAAATCCTACAAATAGCCAATCAAATTGACAGGCTACTTTGTGTTCAGCTCGGCTTGTTGTTCATCGTGATGACGTATTATTTTTATTATGTCATTCTGAACTTGATTCAGAATCTATCAATGTTTATTTTGAAACTAATATGTCACCCTGAACTAGTTTCAGGGTCTCTAATATTACAAATTTTACATAAGACTAATATGTTTTATTTGAGATTCTGAATCAAGTTCAGAATGACACTCTATTTTGATAAAACCGACCTACAATCTAAATTATTAAATTGAAAAAGACACTGAAACGATATTTGCCATTTGCTTTTGTGCCATCTATTCATTTTGAAACCATTTTTGGGGCAATTCGGCAAGCACTAATCTCATCAACTCGTCAGGGGTTTTGTAAAATGCCTCAGCGAGTCTGCAGAATGTAGAAATTTGTGGGTCAAGTTTGCCTTGCTCTGCTTGTAAAACAGTAGTTTTAGAAATATTCATATCATAAGCAATAGAACGAGCAGAAATATTTGCCTCTTGGCGTAATTTCGTAATTACTCTACCCAAAGCTGTAGAAAGCTCCTGTTTTCTTTTTTTGTCTTGCATAATCCTATTGTAAATGTTATAATAATGAGCATGGACATAATTATGTCCATGCTCAAAATGGAGGTCTTATGAACTTAATAACAGGATTGCACCGTCATATTAAAAATAGTAAATTAGGTTTTACAATTGCGGAAGTCTTAATAACTCTTGGTATAATTGGTATTGTTGCTGCAATGACAATCCCTACACTTATGACAAATTACCGAAAACATATAGTTGAAACACGCGTAGCAAGAACTTATTCAATAATAAGCCAAGCTGTTAAACTTGCGGAAGAAAATTTTGGAGAGGGTTTTGATATAGATACACTCAAAGCCGATGAAGCAATAAAAGACATTGGAGATATAAACGGATATTCTTGGGAATTATCCCATGCTGCTTTTGAAAAATTTTTTAAAATCGCAATTAAGACAAATATGACATACTCAAAACAACAAAAAGAAATTTTATACGCGTATAGCGCAGATGGAAGAACACCATTCAGTTTTCACTACTATGCTTGGTACGATTTGTTAGATGGAACAAGATTAGGTTTCAATATGAGTGGAAATTATTCTGGGTTAAAATTTATAATAATCCCAGAGCCAAACAAGAAAAAAATAATTGTCGGTAGAGATTTATTTTATGTTGAATTTCAACCGAGAAACGGAGCTTACGAGTATTTTCCATTATGGTACCAACGATTTTTAGATAAGGAATTAACAGAAGATAAATTAATTGAATATTGTGGATCAAACAAAAGATTTGTTGCCTATGCAAGTGGACCAGAATCATTCTGCTTTCAGCTACTAAAAATACACAGTTTCAAAATCCCTGCAAATTATCCGATAAAAATATAACTTTTCAACAATATCTGTGCAATACGTCTTTTGGTTGATTATTTCTCAAACTCTTTGGTATATTGTATTTAAACAAGGTTGGAAATCAGCCAGCCAGATTATAAATATACATTATACCCATTTTTAAAAGGAGTAACGGAGATTATGCGAGCGAGACTGGCATTGGTTTTGTTGTGCACTTTATTGTGCCAAACTTTTGCATTTGCAGAAGAAGGAGCTATTTTTAAAGAAGAGAATTTGACATTATCATCAATGATAACTCCAAACATTGCTGAAATAAACAAAAATTTCAAAAACTCGGTATCAGATTACATAAAATATGAAAATTTATCACAAATTGATATCGACACATTGTTATTAAAAAAAGGAAGCAAATTCTATGTAAAATCACTCCAGCCAATATCTTCCGATACTCCCCAAGGTACTCGTGTAGAGTTTGCGGCGGAAACAAATTTATTTTCAGACACTCACCTATCAAAGCTTGTTTTTACAGGAGAAGTCATAGAAAACAAACCACCTCGAACAATCGGACGGAGCAGTACCTTAAAATTAGAAATTCAAAAAGTAAAAGTCGATAATGTTTCTTATACAGCAAGCGCATTCATCTCAAAAATAGGAAACAAGCACGTGCATAATGGAATAATTGCAGGTGTGCCAATTTATTTTAACAATTTGGCAAATACGGCAGATACCGGAACTGTAACTATAGACAAAGTCTACAAAGACCCTTGCCAATATTCATGCGACAGCATCTCGACCGTTGCTCGTCCATTTTATTACCTTGGAGCATCATTATTGCAATTGACAGATTTAATATTTGTAGCACCTGTAATAAGTCTGTTTAAAAAAGGCGGTACAATAGAGATTCCAAAAGATTCTTCTTTCGAAATCAAACTTGCTCGTGATATGGCGCTGTTAAAAATTTAATTATGCTAAAACTTCAACGATGTTGCTATTTTTAATTTCAACACCTGTCTTATTCAAAAATTTTACCTCTTGCGGTTCAGCATATTGTGTAACAATTTTTGTATTTGCTTTTTTATATGTTGTTAATTTTAATGCCTCAATCATTGAAGTTGCAATATGCTTGATTGAACGCTTACGTTTATTTTGCTCATAGGCAAATTTCGGATTTGTACCAATTTTGAATATCGGAATTTCGCCCGCTTTTTTTGTAAATTTGTCTGTTGAAACAAAGCCCAAAACTTGACTTGGATCAACATGATCAAAATTTGACTCTTGAGTTGTCACACCGTAAATATGAGCATTACCACCCAAAATATTTGCTTCATCTGCTATTGCACTAGACAAATTTTTACCACCCCATAAGCGACTGACTTGGTCTAAAGTTCTTCTATCATCTTCTTTTGCCGTTTCAAATTTTATAAAATTTACACTTACATCTTTCCACTTTTTTGCATCTTTCAATTTTACAGATGTCGGAGCAACATATCTTGCACCAAATTGAACATTATTATTTGAGTAAATTTGCATTATATAATCCTTTCCATAATCTAATCTTTTCTTATTAATACTAAACATATTTATTTTTGCGAAAAATTTGAATTATATTAAGTCTAATTTACATAATTGTTTATAGACACAATTTTTGCATGCACCTTGTTTGTCCTCCTTGATTGGATTGAATTTCAGTGCCTTTATATTTTGATAAGTGTCTTTTATAAGAGTTTCAATGTATTTCATATCATCATCTGTCAAATATTTATCAACAGATTTCTCATGATTTTCGACATAAATAATTCCAACTTTAGAAACCTTGTTACCTGTAAGTTTTTCATAGGCATATTTATAAAAACAAAGTTGATTAAAGTAATTTTGTTTTTCTTCATTCGGGGCGATTTTCTTTTCGCTTGTGTAGTTTCCTGTTTTGTAGTCATAGAGTTCAAAAGTACCGTCAGAGTTTTTTTCGATACGGTCAATTTTGCCGGTAATAAAATCACCATCGACATCAACACCATAAAAACTAAATTCAATATCAGTAATTCTACTTATCGGAATTTGTGAAAAATATGGATAGTAATTTGTCAAAAGTTTTTGACCTTGTTTAAAATATTTTTCTTTCTTCGCTTCTGAAGAAAATTTCATACCATCCATACCAAGTCGAAATTTTTCTAAAATTTCTTCAAGGGTCGGATAAGCGGACTCTTTTGCGACTTTGACAGCTCGTTCAAGCAATGAGTGAATCAGTGTTCCAAAATTTGCCCCATCCCAATCGGCTTCTTCCACATCAATACCAAGCACTTTTACATAGAAAAATTTTCGCGGACAACTCAAATAATCGTTTAATCTTGAAGGTGATAGCACCACAGATTTTACGCGCTCTTCAATTTCGTTTTTGAATGCTTTTTGGTTATCAAATACATCAGATGAAACACTTCTATAAAATTCTGTTGTTAAATCGTCTGCACTACATTCGAATTGCTCACTATCAAAATCGTAGTTTGCAGTTGGTTCTAGATATTTTGTTATTTGTTGCGCCTTACCGTTATTACTGTCAGCAAATGAGATTGTAAGCGTATGTTTTGCCCTTGTTATTCCAACGAATAATAGTTTCAAAAGTTCTGAATCTTTCTTAGCTTGTGCAGCGTCTTTATCTGGCACATCTTCTGTTATAAGTTTATATTCCCCTGGCATCCTAAAATCTTCCCAATTTGAACTAATCAAATTTGGCAGATAAACATATTCAAATTCTCTACCTTTAGACCCATGGTATGTCATCAATTGAACTGCATTCTGTACAACTGAATCTTTGTCCAAATTAATATCAATTTCGTTTTCAAAACAATCATCAAGATATTTTACAAAGTCGGACAGATTTTTTGTCGAATCAGAATTTTGAAAATCAGTCGCCTCCGAAATTATTTTTCGTATTCCTGCCAGATTTTCACTTCTGTTTTTACCTGATTTATAAAAATAAGTAAGCAAACCTGTTCGATTAATAATTTCAACAACTGTATTACGCAAATTATTAGAACTTGCATAATCTTGAAGGTAGTCAAAAGTTTCCAAAAATTTTGTGATTTTTTCAGGATTTTTCCACCCATTTAAATTACGCATAAGAGTGATAAAATCACTTGATTCATCCTTTTTCCAAAGCCGTTTTTCTTCCAAAATTTTGTTATAATCTTGTTGATCAATTTTAAAAGGTTCTGACAACAACAAACCAAATAATTTATCACTTGATGTCAAATAATTATTCATTGCTTTTATGTAAAAATAAATCAAAATTGTTGAACGAATTGCAAAAATAGTTTTACCTTCGTCAATTTGAAACGGTATATTTTTACTTTTCAAAAGTTCTGCAAAAGTTTGCAATTCTGCTCGCTTTTTTGAAATAATTGCAATTTGAGAATAATCTATTTTATCTTCAACTGTTTTTGGTGCAAAGTCAGACTCTATCAGAGTTTTGATATCATCGACAATATAATTAAATTCCTGCAAAATTTCACCAAATTGAATGCGTTTTATTTTTTTATCTTTTACAATAATTTTGGGATTTTTTGCCGTTAGTTTTTTAGAAATATTATATTTTTCTTTGAAATACAAATTATTTTCAAGACGATTTTCATCCTGATTAACAATTAGATTACTAAAGTCAAGAATAGTTTGAGTTGAACGGTTATTTTCTTCCAAACAAATTACAGTCGTATTTGGATATTTTGTCAAAAAGTTTTCGATATTATCACTTTTTGCACCCTGAAAACCATAGATAATTTGGTCATCATCACCGACTACAAAGATATTTTTTTCATCATTTCCATCCAATAAATTAAATATAATTTGGTTTTGCAAATCATTTGTATCTTGATATTCATCAACCAAAAAATATTTATATTTGTTTGAAACTTCTGATAAAAATTGTGAATCTTCTTCAAAAGATGTTAAAACTAAATTTATCATATCGGAAAAGTCGATTAAATTTTTGTTAATCATTTTGGTTGAATAAAGTTCAAACAGAGTCCAAAGCTCTTTCGCTTTTTCGATATTTGTTTTTATTTTTTCAAGTTCATTATATCGAGTTTTGTTTTTAGTATTACCTGCTTGTTCGCGCTCATAAATTTCACTTTCCAATTCCTTATATCGAGGCATAAGCATTGGATTTGTGTCAATACAAGCCATATACTCATCTTTTGAAACTCGTTGAGTTTTTAATTTTTCGACATAAGATATAAAATTCTTTGTGAAAAAATATCTGTCAGCACGCGATGGCACGAAGAATTCCAAATTTGCATCGTCAATACATTCTTTCATTATTGAAATTTTTTCCGCATCAGTAATAAGCTTTACACCTGAAGTCATTTCAAATTTGTCAGGATATGTTTTGATTAAATCATTACAAAATGAGTGATAAGTATAAATATCAACGGCAGATGCAACCACACCCATTTTTTTTATCAAACGTTGACGCATTTCAGATGCCGCAGCATCAGAAAATGTTAAACAAAGTATTGATGATGGCTCAACACCATTTGCTAACATCTTTTCAATACGATGAATTACCGTAAAAGTTTTTCCTGTTCCAGGTCCAGCCAAAAGCATAACTTGACCATTCAAAATATCAATTGCTTGTTGTTGTTTAGAATTTGGTTTTATAATATTTTTCACTTCTACCATAACTCTAATTTAGCATAAAATATTTTAGCTGTGAATTATCAATCTTGATTTGTCGCCACCCAAAACTCGGTCAATATCAGCACCAAATCGCTCATACTGTTCCTGTTTACAAGAGATTTTTCCTGTAACTTGTTCAAGACTTGGAGGAAATTTTGTAATTCTTGAATCAAATAATTTGTTTTTATTGTCCAAAATAAAATTACCATTAATAACTTTTACATTACGGAGCAATTCATCTTCATTTAGCCCAAACATTGAATAAGGAATTGAAATTCCACTATTTGCATTCATATTATATGAAGGTTTGTATGTTCCAATTTTTAAAGTTCCATCTTCAAGTTGTTCTGTTTTTACTCCCAAATATTTGAACATTCCAATATCGTTATTTTCTTTGATAACTTTTGCGAATGATTTTTTTAATTCAGGGTCAATTTCATTCAATTTATCACTAATCATGATTGCTTGAGATGCCTTTGGGCCTTCATCAATAATACCTGAATGACACTTGATATTATGGTCTTTTATATAAGTTTTGATTTCATTAACTAAATTTAGCGGAACTATATTATTATTTTCAGTACCTTGAATTTGGTCTAATTTACCACGAGAAGTTGTCATACCAACAAGAGGTTCCCAAAGATTAGACTTGCCACGCTCTAAATAAATATAAAAATCTCCATCAGTTAATGCATCTTCTGCTTTATCAACGCTTGAACGCGTACACCAGTTTTTACAACTTAGCGTTTCTAACATCGCAATATTCTTTTCTTTATGTGCAGGGTCATGAGCAAGAGATGGAATTTTTACCCAAACTGATTCATTATCAGATAAACCTAAATCCATCAACAAATTGTCACGCAATCTGTGTGTATAAATTTCTAAAAACGAAGGAGAGGCACAACGTACGGCCCTGTCTTTAGGTTCAATTTTTTCAAAACCACTAATTGTTTCCAGCAATGCTTTTTGATCAAATGGAACAGGAATGTGGCGGTTATTTTCTTTAATTTCACTTGTAATTGCATTCCAAATAACAAGTTTCAAAGCTTTATCATTTTTGATTTTTCTAACAAGAGCAGGATTATTTGGCATGTCAGAATCCAAAGCTTTTTCAGGATTTTTCAAAAAGCTTTCCCATTGAGCCATTCTAACACCTCTTGCCTCGTTAATCTTATCTATTGAAAATACTCGAACATCTTGCGGAATGTAACTTTTCCACTTAATTTTCAAATGGTTACTTCTCTTAAATGGAAGATAAATTTTATCTTGTGCAAACAATCCTTTGACAGCATCAGAAATTTTTGTAGCTGATAGCATGCTTCCATCAACTTGATATTTTTTATTGTTCCCTAAAATCTCCGCTGCTAAATATTCAAATACATTTTTGTACATTGATGGTGCGGATTTACCTGTAAAACATACACTGTCGGCTTTTAATCCGTTATTCATAATTGGTTTTGTTACAGATTGTTTTTTATTGACTTGTGGATTTTGAATATTGTTTAATTTGGGTAAATATATATTGTTAATTGCTGATAACATAATTTTCCTTCTTTGAAATACTACTTGGGTATTAAATCCCCTAAAATTTTTTTTTGCTTTTATGTAAACAAATTTTAATAAAAATTCTTAAAAATAACAAATTTTATATTTAGGTGTTTTCTACCCAAAAAGGAGTATTAAAATGACAGATATAAATTTCACATCAACTTATCGCATCCCAATTACACAAGCAGGAGTTAATTCAGCAAAGAAATTGAAATTGAAACAACTCATTGAAAGTTATCCAAACGGACTAATAGGCAACAGCAAAGTCGGCAATGCAAGAATTTCAATACCTAACAAGGAAGATGAAAAATTTTTAAAACAATTAAAAACTATTGGTTATAAAATTTATCAAAAATTTGATGGTGAGAATATTCCAAAAGAAAATATTGATGCTTTTATTAAAGAAAATTTAGATACAAGAAACTACAATCAATTTGGTAAAAATAAGAAAAGAATGAACCGTGAATTAAGAGAAAAAGTTCGCTATGAACGCTCTTACACAGAACCGACAAAAGTAGAAACTCAAGCTCAACAACTTGAAGAAGTTGTAAAAAAACCTTTATCAAAAAAAGAAGCAGAAGAACTACGTAAAGCAGACATCCGAGCAAATAATCCATCTTATTTAAAAATGAAAGAAGAAGAAGGAGAAGCTTTTGCAGATGCTGTATTTTTCGGAGTAAACAAATAAAATATTTTGTATTTAGGGATATACCAAAAGACCTTTCTGAATATCAGAAAGGTCTTCTTTTTGTGTCTTTTGGAAAAATTTTATAAACTGTGGTGTAAAACAACTTGTCCTGTTTTTAATGTTTCAGGTACATTGATTACTCTTTGATTTGTACTTCCCACCCATTGAATACTATTATCATTGAGTTCTTTTACAAACCTACCGTCAGCTAAGACATCAAAGTATTTTATACCTTCTTCATCTTTCACATCTTCCCAACGAAAACCGGTATATGACCATACAGTTTTTTCAGGAAAAAGTTCCTTACACTTTTTAGCTAATCGGAAAACTTCAGAACGGTTGAACGGATGCAATGGGTCTCCACCGCTAAATGTTATACCAGAACAATGAGGTTTTGATATAGCATCAAAAAGTTCTTCTTCAGCAGCCTCATCAAAAGGTAATCCACCAGCCAAATCCCAAGTAATAGGATTTTGACAACCCTCACAGTGGTGAGTACAACCTGCAACCCACAAAACTGTTCTAAGTCCGTCTCCATTGAGCATATCATCCTTTGTTATATTATGATAATTCATTACATGCTCACCCTATCTTTGATTTCTTCCATTTTTGCTTCGTTCAAACGAGTATCACCATTAACTCTTGAGTATGACAAATATCCGTTCATACGCTCAATTTTTGTAAGGTTTTTGCTACCACATTTTGGACATACATCCATTGCCAATTCTTGGTGACCACAATCATTACAGTATGCAAGTGACAAGTTTACACCTTCGTAAAAACCTTTAGCCATAGCTCTTTTCAATAGAGTTTTTATAGCCTCTTTGTTATATGCAATCGGATATTTTACGTATTGAATTTTTCCACCATTAAACAAGTCCCAAAATCTATTTTCCAAATCTTGTTTTTCAACAGGAGAAATTTCTTCTGCAACATGACAGTGGAAACTGTTTGAAACGTACCCTCTATCAGAAACTTTAGCCTTTATACCATATTTTTTACGGAATTGTTTAACTTGAAGACCACATAAGTTTTCTGCAGGTGTACCATAAATAGCATACAAATAACCGTCCTGTTCTTTATATTCATTAACTTTACGATTGATGTATTCCATAACTTCTACAGCAAACTCACCATCTTCAACTAATGATTTTCCGTTATAAAGTTCTTGCAACTCATTCAAAGCTGTAATACCGAATGATGCTGTTGCTGATTTCAAAATCGGTTTAATTTTATCAGAAGGTTTTAAATGTCCGCCATAGAAACCTCCTTCGCAATATGCTAGAGGGTTTACAGATGCTTTCATTTCGCCCAAATATTCATAAGTTCTGATATGAATTTTTCTGATAAGTTCCATATAGTAATCAAGAACTTCATAAAAATCTTTGTTTTCGTGTCTTGCTTTTGCAAGAATCATAGGTAAGTGAAGACTAACCGCACCAATATTGAATCTACCCACAAAAATAGGTTTATCATTTTCATCAGCAGGTTTCATTCCACCTCTTTCAAACCATGGAGATAAGAATGCTCTACATCCCATTGGAGAGATAACTTTTTTGTATTTTTTGTAAATACTTGCAACATATCCATCGCCTGTCAATGACAACCAGTCAGGATACATTGTTTTTCTTGAACATTCAACACCGGCTTCAAACAAATCTTCCAATTCTCCACCTTTTCCGTGAAGATTTTCATCATACAAAAATACAATCTTAGGGAACAATACCGGTTTTTTGTTGTCTTTTTTACCTTGACCTTTGGCATGAATTTTTAGCATTGTGAATGATGCCATTTTTTCAAACTCACCTGTACCAAGCCCCATTGTCATTGTAATGAATGGATAGTCTCCACGAGATGATGCAACTGTATTGAACTTGTATTCCCAACCTTGGAAACCTTGTTCAAAATCATTCTGAACATCTTTTAAAGCTTCTTCTCTTGCTTTTTCAAAAGATAGACCCATACAAATATATCTGTCATATTTCTTTTGATAAGATTTTTCAGCATAAGGAGCCAAAATCTTATCAACTTCAGGAACAGTGAAACCACCGTATTGTTGACTCGCTGCAGCCATTACGATATCACCAATAACGTCAAATGCTACATCTAATGTTTTTGGTTCATTGTACCAAAGGTTACCCATTTCAAAGCCACCTCTTAATACTTCGCCAACATTGAATAAACAGCAATTCATTGTATCACGACGAGCAGACATATCATGTATATAGATATAACCTTCTCTAATAGCTTGTAAGTCTTCTACTGTTAAAAAGAATTTTTTGTATAATTCCTTATTCAATTGGTTGAAAATCAAAGAACGTTTTGTAGAAACCAAAGCTGAATCAGAGTTAGAGTTTTCTTTATCTCCGATGTACATGATTTTTTGACTTTCTTGATAAACTTTGTCTAACATTGCCACAAAATCAGTTTTGTAGTTTCTGTAGTTTCTATAACTTCTTGCAACTACAGGATTGATGCTTTCCAAAGCACTTTCTACAATATTGTGAATTTCCCAAATTGAAATTTCTTCTTTTTGCAAATCGCGAACATTTTTATTTACAAAGTCGCAAATTCTTTTTAAATCTTCATCACTAAATTTAATCAACATTCTTGTTGCAGATTTTTTTACGGCTTCAATAACTTTTTGAACATTGTATTGTTCCTTTGTGCCGTCTTTTTTGATAATACAAACACTGTCAGTCAGGCGGGAAGCATTATCAATAACTTCTTTTGCAAACATTGCATTAGAGTCATGAACTCGTTTGATTGCGTCTGACACATGTGCTGATGTGATTCCTACTACATTTTCTTTTTCATTTTTATTAACCGCATTTTGCATATAATCATCTCCTCAGTCTCGTAAGTCGCATGCTTTTAGTTAAGTTTTCCGACTGTTACGGTTGCGGACCAGTGAAGGACTTTCACCTTTACTTCCCATAATCTTCTATTCCTCAATTCTATCATGAATTAATCGAAATTATAAGAATCTTTATAAAAAAATGAATCTTTTGGCGGATAATTTTCTTAATGATTTGAAACAATTTTAATCAAATCCGCAAGGCACAAAGGTCATGCTAAATGATAAGATTTTTTAAAATTATTACGTCATGATAAGAAGGATTAACATTTGTAAAATTTACACTTAAATTTTATTAAAATTAATCCGAAAAACAGCATGCCATCATGCTTTTCATTTTGTCAAATTTTTTGCATCTGTTTTTATTTGTTGTTCTTTCGCACCGCGCTTTTTAGCCAATTTTGCATTAATCATAGGTAACAAATATCCAAGAGTAATTCCTGAATATAACAACCCAGAAACATGGGCAACATTCAATTTCCAAATATTTTTCTTAGCAAATTTTGCACCCTTTGCTGCAACTTCGGCATGGGTTTTCAAAGATAAATCATTTAACCAATGTTTAATACCTTTTCCTTCTTTCACTTGGTTAAATAAGTTTTCGCGTTTAGGATCCAAGATATTGGCAACACCTTTTGCCGCAAATCCTCCAAATACTAACCAGTTCAAGAATCCAAAATAATCTCTTGTTACAGATTCTTTTAACTCAGTTTCATTATCCGCAGCCATAAATCTTCCAACAATATTTGCCGCATAAACTGTTTTGATTGCATTACCACTCGTTACAGGTCCTGTAAATTGTAATTTTTTAACAAAATCTTTTGGATTTTTCACTTTCATTACACTTATTACCATTGCAACCATGCCAGCACTTGCCAAGATTTTTTTCAACCACAAAGATTTATTATTATTTTGTACTTTTTCATCTTTTCCATTTATCGGACGGTTAGCATAATCAATATCTCCAACAAAACCTTTTTTACCTGTACGTTTTTCTGTTAATTTTCTATTGATATGTTGATTAGTTAAACCAAGAACTGACGCTCCTGTTAAAGCCCCAAAGATTTTAATTTTGTTAATTTTGCCTATTTTTTTCAAAGCTTGTTCAATATTTACATTTTTATTTGTGAAAATATCCTTGCCCATATCATAAGTGTCACGCAAAATTATTTCTAGCCTGTCAGCCCATTTCTTATCACCAATATTAACCGTTAAATCACGATTAGCACCCAGTGCATTTGTAATACGAGCTTCCATTATTTTTAAGACATTTTTCTTATCAGATTTTGCAATATTTTTGTCTTCAATTATTTCTGTCAGAGTATTAATTATTCCATCTCTTGTTTTTAATGTCTCAGCTACATTTTTATATTTGTTGTCATGCCAATTGATATTTTTCCACTTGTTCTCATCAATCCAATCAACATTTTCCCAATTAATATTATTAAATTTAGCTACATTTTTACCATCACGACCAGAAATATTTTCTAAGACATTTTTAGCATAAGTTTTTGTATTGTTATCAGCATCTAACCATGCTCTGTGTAATGCTGCCATAGAATTGTCACTATACCAAGTGTCAGGTCTAATTTTAACTTCCGGCATAATTCTATTTGAAACCAAACGAGAAATTCCAACAGCCAAAAGCCCTGCAGATAAACAATTAATAAAAGTTCCACTCAATTCTCTAAAAAAAGTTTCTATACCGGCATCTTTATTTCTATGCTTACCATCATAATATGACCTTGGACCAACCATTGCCCCTAAATCTATTAATACAGCATTTGCCATTTCATTTGTATCTAGTGTTTTTAATGCACAGGTAGCAAATCCATCGAGCGCACCTGTAAATCTTGGTTGTCTTGTCCTTACATCATAATTATTTACTGTTAAATTCATCATATCTCCACAAAAAATTACATACAAAAAAGTCCCAACTGAAAAACTGGGACTTTTTACAATAAAATCTGGTTTAAAAACTATAAATTAAAATAGGTAAAATTTACACGCAAAAACCGCCAAGTCCCAATTAGTTGAACTTGGAGGAGGAGTTATCTGATTTTTTTGCGTTTAAAATAATCATAGTTTCCCTTATTACAAACATAGTATATCGCTCATATTTTCATTTGTCAAGCGTATAATATTATAAATTAACTTGTCTTTCACAATTTAACTCTATTTGATTGATATATCAAGCATTTTAAATTAATTTGTATCTTTTCAACACATATATTTTCTAAATAATTTATGCTTTTAATTTGCCTTGAATTTTCCAAATTGTAAATAATGCGACGTAAAACATCCATACTCCACCAAATGTTAGTATCTCATACGCAAAAAGAGATGCCCATTCAAAACGATATTCTATAATATCACGCAATGCAAAACATAACATTATAATTGCATCATAACTAAATGCCAATAATATTGAATTTTTTCTAAGAGTTGGGTCTGTTTTTAATTCTTTTTGTACTTTGTTCAATATTGAAAGTGGAAAATTTTTTTCATAAATTTTAAATAGTATGAAAAAAAACAAAAATTTTATAATTATGTAGATTAAAAACATACAAGCTGGTATAATCATATTTGGTGCCATAGCAAGAGTTATAAACAAAATAAACGCCATTGCTACTACAAAGAACGTAAAAATTATATTCAATATATTTAAATACAAATAAAAATCTGTTTTTTTCATATATACAAATCCTTATGATTTATTTCAGTTTATACCTACATTTCACAATTGTAAAGTATGGATTTAATTTTCCTGTTTCTTGAGCACTACGCCCCATTTTAACCAAAGGATTCTTTTCATTTTTATTAAAATCATATGTATCAAGTAATTCAACATCAACGTAATTTCCTCGAACTTTTGCAGATAATACATCAACACTTCCAAAAGCGTTATGTAAATTATTAAATCCATTAAACCTGAATGATCCGGATATTTCTTTCCCAGATTTTAAATCGACATAATTATTTCCAGATTTTTATATCCATATTATATTTTATTTTTTCTAATTTCTTTATACAACATCAGGTAAAAGAGAAAAATGCCACCTGCATATAATATTACATACCAAGTAATTATATAAAAAAGAGCATCTATAAATGAATAATCAAGATATAAAGAAATTACATAAATTAGAAAAGGTAAATCATAACAAAATGCAAATGCAAGAATTTTCTTTTTAATATCAGATTTATTAGCAAGATAATATACAAATTGATTAATGGTAGAATTATCATATTTTTTTGCCCATTTTACTAACAAATTAGGTAGACATAGTTTAACAATAATATATGAAATCTGCAAAACTAATCCACAAAGAAGTAAAATATTTGCATTTTCCGAGTAATCAGAAACCAAATCACAAATTATACTTATACAACCAAGTATAAGGCCAATTAACAAAATATTGAAAATATTAAAAAATATATAAAACCTTAAACTATTCATTTTTACCTTTTATATCTTATATTTGCATTTTACTATCGTATAATATGGCTTTAATAAACCTGCTTTTTGTGCAGAATATCCCATTTCAACCAGAGAATTTTTTTCATTTGGATTAAAATCGTATGTGTCTAGTAGTATAACATCAATATCTTTTCCTTTCAACTTTGCTGATAAGATGTCTACTTTACCAAATGCGTTATTTAAATTGCTATCACTAGTGAATCCCAAAGAACCAGTCACATTTTTCCCTGATTTCAGTGCATTTGCATTTTTTGAAATAAAATCACTTAGTTCTTGTGATTTACTAATAGCTTGAGCTACACTACTATTTTCGTGAAATACTATTCCCGGAACATCGTCTTGATTAAATTGAGCTTTTACTTTTTCTTTAATTTGTTTTGTGTATTGTGGAAAATCATTAACAATATCCTTAATATTATTATAAATTTTTCCATTACGCTTAATATATTCTTCATTACTCTTTTGAGTTAACCCTTTTGATGCTATATTCCAAAAATGAACAGCATCATCTTGCTTTAATTTATATTTACCACATGTATTAATCCCTACATCAAGCAGATTTTTATTAAAAGCACCTATCAAACCATCTTCTATTACTTGTGGATAGTCATCAATAGTTGTTCTTGGTTGTAATTGATAATCATTATAAGTTATACCACCTTCTAATTTTAATGTTGGTTCAATATTAGCTTCAACACCAGTAAATTTTTCACTATTTTGACGATTATCGCTGACAACTCCGTCTTGTTTAGAGCGATAATGTGCTTTAACTTTTGTGCCATCACCTTTTGTATATGCATGAACATAAACAACGTCTGAATTATTGGTCAAATCATTTTGTCTTGGAATCCCTAAATTCTCCATTTGATAATCAATCGCTTTTTCATTTGAGACAAATTCTTTGCTTGTCATATTCCCAATATCTTCTGCTGTGTAAAGTCTATTGTCATTTGTAATTGCGTTAATAAAATTTCTCAAATTTGCCATTTATGTTTCTCCCTATTTTTACATATAATTTTTATACTAATCAATATGTGTTGAATAATATATAATATAACCTTATTTTTGGTATTTGTCAACAGTGTTGATTTATAAATTGCATTGTGATAATATTTTTATGGAGAATACTATGGATAAACACACTCAATTAATTAAATTTGGCACTGTTATTAAACAAAGACGCATTGCGTTAAATTTAAGCTTGAGAGAATTAGAGAAACAATCTTGTGTCAGTGCGGCTTTAATCACTAAACTTGAAAATGGGAAGATGGCTAACTTTCCAAAAACTATTACTATTAAACAACTCAGTGATGCTTTAAAATTTAATGATGAATTATTCATTTTAGCAGATATTTTATTTGAAACAAAAGAACAAAATATAAATGATAAATCCTTTGAAGATGAATTACGAGAGCTTCTTGCAACAAAAACAACGCTAAATTCTGATAATATTACACAAGTAATTTATTTCATATCAGGGCTCGAAAAATTGCAAAAAATTCAAAACTTATGAATTCTTCCGACTTACAATATCAAACTTGCGATACTTTATCTCAAAATCCCTGAGACAAAACATCAGAAAAATTACTGATGTAATCAAAGAACTATAAAAATACTCAATATCCCGAAAATATACAAATAAAGAGCCTTTTCGGCTCTTGATTTTAAATGGTGGAACTTCACATACGGCTTAACACCCAAACTCTAAAAATCGCACCAATCTTCGAATTGATTTAAATAGAGATTAAAAAATCTTCTATTCTCATTTTCTTCATCTATTATACTTTGTTGCATAACTTTATATTTTGCTATTGCATCTTCACGCATTAAGTTCATTGCTTTCTTGCGTGGAGCTTTATATTTAGAATACTGTTCTTGCTCCAATTCTTCTACAAGTTGGTTTAAATTTGCTTTTTTATCTTTCATTAAATCAGTATCTATATTATCATTATCAAAATACTTATTTAAAACTTTTTTTATTAATTTACCATAAGCAACCTTACTATCTTGTGTAGGTTTTGATACATTCGCAATTTTTGCATTTGGGGATAAGGTAACCAAATCAACACTCGGTTGACTAGTTAATTTAAAATTTTTATTTAGAAGCTTTTTAGGTAAGTTTATTGTACTCTTTGCTTTGTTGTTAGGTAGAGAACTAATAGATTTTCCAAAATATTTATTCGAAGAATTTTGAATATATGGATTTACAGCTTGAATAATATTAAATCTTAAATTAGAAAAATCTGGTTGACGAAACATATACATACTCCTAATATCATTAATACTAAAAAAGAGCCTTACGGCTCTTGATTTTAAATGGTGGAGGATAGGAGATTCGAACTCCTGACCCCCTGCGTGCAAAGCAGGTGCTCTACCAGCTGAGCTAATCCCCCATTGGCGACTTGCCTTTGGTGTTTTGCTTTCGCTCCACAAGTTCTATTATACATGCTAATTTTTTTTTGTAAAGGGGTTAGTCAAAAATATTTTTTATTTTATTTTTTCTGTATCAATGCAGACAAAATATCAAAAATATCATCGGTACGATTCGGATGCTTTTGTAACATATCTACAATGGAACAAATTTTATCATTTTGCGATACAAAAAGTTCATAAGGTGCAATATTAAAAAAGTTGATTAAATTCACAAGAGTTTTTGCCTGTGGAAAACTTTTGCCATTTTCTATGCGATTCAAATTATGGGTCTCAAGCCCAATCACCTCGGCTAATGCACTCTGTGTAAGATTCCTTTTCTTGCGCAAATACTTTAAATTGTCACCTAGGCATCTTCTAAATTCTTCAACATCCATAGTCTAATTTTAGTTAATTTTTAGGTAAATATAAATACCGTTTCAAAATATTTAATTCTAAATATTATTGATTAATATACCGTCGCATGGTATATTGGAAATAATTTATAACACTAAATACAGAAGGAGCCATTTATGAAAAAGAAAGAATTATTTACATATACTTTAAATAATAGTGTTAGGCGCATGAATTTGCTCCCAACTAAAGCAAAATTTGGATTCACTCTTGCTGAGGTGCTTATTACTCTTGGAATAATCGGAATAGTTGCAGCAATGACAATTCCGACATTGATGACAAAGATTCAGAAATTGCAAATTGAATCACAAATTAAAGAAAACTATTCAAGTATTGTTCAGGCAATGAAAATGGGTGAAAATGATGACGTTGAAGATGTTTCAATCAGCAGCAATGCTGAATCTTTGAAACATTGGTTTGACACCTTTTTAGCTCCTTATTTTAAGGTTGAGGCATTTTGTGTTCACGAATCAGGTTGTTGGCATAAAAAAGGTGCGGTAAAGACTTTAAACAATTTAACCCCAACTTATGAAACAGACGTAGGAAATAATGAGGCAAATATTGGTGTCGCAGCAGTGACATTCACAACGGCAAAAGGAGCATATTTTGATTTAGACTGGACAGGTAGTACCAATACGAAAAAATTATTTGGAATAGATTCTAACAATACAACTTTACAATTTTATTTTGATGTGAATGGTGACAGGCGTCCAAATATAATTGGTAAAGATATTTTTATTTTAGTTTATGATAAAGATAAAGGATTTCTACCTGCAGGTCATGATAGAACCAAAGAAGAAGTAAAAGACAATTGTTTTAATGGAAATGGTTATTGGTGTTTGGAATATATAAGAGCGAATGGTTGGACTATCCCGGAACAAGTATGGAAACGCAAGAAGTAGTTGGCTTGAAATAGCGGTATTTGTTTGCTGATTATTGAAAAGATTCTGAATAAGATAAATCTGTAGCTACGCAAGTTGATTTTCAATCCTTTCAGAATAACAATGACTAAAGTGCTTAATTTGACCGAAACAAGTTCGGAATGGCATATACCAATTTGTCTAGTATGTAGTATTTTGATGCGAAACCATTTCAATATCGGCATAGCAATGCCGACCTCCTCCCCCACTCAAGTATCACCCCTTTGTCAATCTTCTTAATAATTAAACACTATCTGCTTGTTTGTAATATAATAAACTGGTATAGATTAGGGAAGCAGAGGATATTTATATGACTTTAAGATATGATTGCGGAGAAGTTATTACTGCAATGGTCACCCCTATGGAAAAAACGGGATTCATTGACTATGACAAAGTTGAAACTTTGGCAAAACACTTGATTAACTCAGGAAGTGATGCGCTACTTGTGGCAGGGACTTCAGGAGAATCTCCAACACTAACTAACGAAGAAGAAATTGAACTGGTAAACACCGTAAAAAGAGCTGCTGCAAACAAAGCAAAAATCATCCTTGGAGCAGGTTCAAATTCTACGGAAACCGCCATTGAATATACAAAATTGGCACAAAAAGAAGAAGTTGATGCAATTTTATCAGTTGTGCCTTATTACAACAAGCCAAATCAAAAAGGCATGATTGCTCACTTTTCAGCGATTGCAGAATCAACAAATTTGCCAATAATTTTATACAACATTCCATCAAGAACAGGTGTTGCAATGTTGCCGGAGACTGTTGCATATTTGGCTGAAAACTTTAAAAATATCATTGGTATTAAACAAAGTTGTCCTGATATGGACAAAATTACTGAGATGAAAATGCTTTGTCCTGACGACTTTGCAATTTATTCAGGTGACGATAGCTTGACTTTACCAATGTTGTCACTTGGTGCACATGGCGTAATTTCAGTTGCATCACATTTATTTGGCTCTGAAATTAAATCCATGATTCGCAACTTCAAATCAGGTGAATACATTGCTGCAAGAAATATGCATCGCAAATTGTACCCTGTATTTAAAGAATTATTTATGGCACCAAATCCGATTCCTGCAAAAGCAGCTTTGGCATACAAAGGTTTAATCGGTGAATATGTAAGAAAGCCATTAGTTACATTGAGTGATGAAGAGAAAAGTGAATTATTTGATGTAATCGACAGCGTAAAAAAAGAATTAAGCGAAGAGGGTTAGTTCTTTTTTCCGTAATTCAAAGTATTATAAATTGAAAGATATTATTAATAGTCACAGTATATAATGAGGGTAAAAAATTGAAAAACAAAGTTATTATGTTTTGGGTGATTGTAGCAATTATCATTGCCAGCATTGTTACAATTTACAAAAAACCTACCAAACTGGGACTTGACCTTGTAGGTGGTTCAAGAATTATGCTTGAAGCCAAAACTACAGACTCAGTCTCAAAGATTACTCCTGATGTTATGAGCCGATTGCAGTATGCAATCGAAAGCCGTGTAAACAAACTTGGGGTATCTGAAACAAGTGTTGCCCAAATCGGCGACAAAAGATTGTTGGTTGAAATTCCTCAAATCACAGATTTGAAAGAGGCAGAGGCATTTTTAGGCAAAACTGCTCAATTGGAATTTAAACAACCTGTATTTGATGCAAACAAACAACCGAAAAGAGACGCACAAGGTCAATACTTGTGGGAATCAACCGGTTTATCAGGCGAAGATTTGAAATCTGCCTCAATCGGTTCTGACCAAACAGGTCAATGGACTGTATCATTAGAATTTAACGGAAAAGGTGCTACAAAATTTGCCGAATTGACTCAAAAGCTTGTAGGTCAACAAATGGCAATCTTCTTTGATGGAGAAGAAATTTCTGCTCCAGTAATCAGAGAAGCAATTTTTGGCGGTAGAGCCGAAATTTCAGGCGGTTCAAGCGGATTCAAATACGAAGAGGCTGAAAGAATGGTTAATTTGTTGAACGCAGGTGCATTGCCCGTTCCATCAGACATCATTCAAGAAAACACTGTTGGCCCGACTTTGGGTGCTGATAGTATCGAAAAATCAAAATTTGCAGGTATCTTGGGTATCGGACTTGTTATGATATTTATGGTTCTTTACTACAGATTGCCTGGTGTTATTGCCGACATTGCGTTGATAATTTATGCATTAATCTTATTTGCATTATTCAAGATTATTCCGGTAACATTAACACTTGCAGGTATTGCAGGTTTCATCCTATCTGTAGGTATGGCGGTTGATGCTAACATCTTGATTTTTGAAAGAACAAAAGAAGAATTGAAAGCTGGTAGAAACTTGTTCACAGCAATCAATTCAGGTTTTGATAGAGCATTCACAAGTATCTTTGATTCAAATATGACAACAGTTTTGGCTTGTGTAATTTTGTATTTCTTGGGTACAAGTGTTGTTAAAGGTTTCGCTTTAACATTGGCATTAGGTGTAGTTGTTTCAATGTTCACAGCGATTACAGTTACTAAAAACTTCATGCACTTAATCTTCGGAACAGGAGAATTGAAATATCCTGCATTGTTCGGCTTATCTAAAGATGAAATCGGACAAGGTTATGAAGTAAAAGAAACTAAACGTGAAAAAGCTCGTTTTGGTATTTTAGACTAGGAAAGTTGAGGTAAAATAAAATGTTTCATTTCAATAAAACAGTGCATGTCGTAAAATACAGAATCCTTTGGATGATTTTATCAGCATGCTTACTATTGCCAGGAATTTGCGCAATGGTATATTCAATGATTACATATCCGACACACTCTCCTGTGAAAGTTGGTATTGACTACACAGGCGGAACAATCCTACAATATGGTGTTGCGGATACTATCAACAATGAAGCTGTTGCAAAAACAAGAGAAGATTTGGACAATATCGGTGTTCAAAACCCATATATTCAAATTTTAAATGTAAACCCAACAGCAGAAAACAAAAATATTAAATCAATTATTTCAATCAGAACAAAATTCATTGATGAAGGTTCTGATACTGCAGACCAAATTACAGATGTTGTAAAAAGCGAATACAAAAATGCTGAATTAATCCAAGTAAGTTCAGTTGGTGCAACTTTGGGTAAAGAATTGTTCAAAATGTCATTGTTAGCTTTGGCATTAGCAATTTTGGGTATGACAATATATATCTCATTGAGATTTAAATTCGATTATGCACTAGCAGCAATTCTAGGTTTGGTGCATGACGTAATATTTGTAGTCGGTGTCTTTTCAATACTTGGAATCTTCTGTGATGTACAAGTGGATGGCTTATTCTTGACTGCAATATTAACAATCATCGGTTATTCTATCAACGATACAGTTGTAACATTCGATAGAATCAGAGAAAACTTGAGATACTACGGTAAGAAAATGTCATTTGGTGAAATTGTAGATGCATCAGTAAACCAAACATTGGCAAGAAGTATCAACACAGCATTGACTGTATTTATTACGTTGGCTGCATTGTATTTCTTTGGCGGTGTAACAACAAAAGACTTCGTATTAGCAATGATGCTTGGTGTTGTTGTCGGTGTATATTCAAGTGTATTCTTCTGCAGTATGCTTGTTGATTTCTGGGAAGAAAGAAAAAACAAAAAAGTTGCAACAGCTGCTTAGTTGTTTAAATCATTATAAAAAAGACCTCGAAAATTTCGAGGTCTTTTATTTTGCAAAATTATTTCTATCAAACAGCTTTTCAAAATCTAAATCTAGCGCCTCCATTATCGCAACAATTACAGATAAGGAGGTATTTGTTTCTCCACGTTCAATTGTTCCAACAACTTGTCCATAAGAGACACCTATGCGCTCAGCTAATTGTTCTTGTGACAAGCCTGCTCTATTGCGTTCCGCTTTTAAATTTCTGCCAAATTCTTTTAAAATTTCTTTTTTATCCATAGAGAAATTCTAAACAGTTGACAAAAGTTATTCTACAATTTATTATATGTTTAATACAATATATATATTGTATTAAACAATGATAAGATTTTATTTACGGAGTAAGTATGGAAAAGAAATTTGGTATAAAAGTTGGTTTTACCCTTGCGGAAGGTGCTACGCACGTAAATACACCACCAACCAAAGCTAAGTTTGGATTTACTTTAGCGGAGGTATTAATTACACTAGGTATAATTGGTGTTGTTGCAGCTTTGACTATTCCTGGGTTGATTAATAATTACAAAGCAGCAAGACTAAAATCTCAATTTCTAAAATCATATTCAACAATCCAACAAGTTTTTAAGCGAATGCAAGATGATGAAATCTCCGTTGACCCAAGTTTTTATAAGGATGAGACAAGATTTTATAAAGTATTTGCTAATTATCTATCTGGCGCAATGTTATGTTACGGACGAGCGCAAGGGTGTTATAGCGGCGGTATAGTTTATAAAGGTGCAATTACTAGTCATTTAGATGATGGTCAAATTCTTCTAAATGACGGAACTCTAATAATGTTTGAAAACATGGTAAATGGACCTTATGTGTATTTAACTGTAGATTTAAACGGTATCAAAAATCCGCCAAATATAATGGGATACGATACATTTGCATTTCAATTAATTGATGGAGAATTGCTTGCAATGGGTGATAGGGGAACCGGCTGGACTGGAGAACAATATTGCGATATAAAAAAAATATTGCGATTAACAAAAAATAATAGTACAGCTACAGGTGCACCTTATGGACATTCTTGCGCGCATTATGCAAAAGTCGAGTCAGATTATTTCAAAAAAGTTGTTAAAAAATATAAGTATTAGAAAATGTAAGTCATAGGTTAAAATCCGACAATAGCCATAAGTGAACAATCAAACAAAACGAGTAAATGGCAAAAGCCGAATTTGTTTGAGGAACGAAAGTGACGAGTTATTCGGCTACTATACGAGTTTTTAGTTTGATGTGAACATTGGCGTGTCGGTGGTTTTGCGGTGCTTTTGCCACCAAAAGCACCCCTGCACGGAGTGCATGAAAAAGAAAGAACGAACCCACAACCTACCCTCTCCATCGGAGATGGGTAACATGTATGCTTTTTAATATCAACATTGATAGATTCTCAAATAGGATAAAGTCTATATTGCGTAAATTACACTTCTCAAATTTTCATCAACAACAGAATCTAAAGCCTTATGTTTATCATCGTTTGTCAGCACACCTAAAATTTTTAAAACTTCCAATGCTTTTAAAACAACTGTCGGATTTGCTGAACTTAACAAACTTCTAACCTTATTTTCGTCTTCCGTAAATTCGAGTGCTGAAAAGACAAACAAACTACCATCTTCCAACTCTTCATCTACAAGTGCATACAATTCACCAATATTCATTGTTGATAAAAGCTTTTTGATATCATGAACTTCTTGTTTTGTGTCCTTCGTTTCATCAAAAAGATATTCATCATTTTCTGTCAGAGTATCGAATTTGTCTACCGCGTTTATCAGTACAACTGCAACTTTTGAGTCTTTATGCCCATTTATCAGCATTTCTAAAAACTCATATAATCTGAAATCAAAAATTTGAGCCAAGCCTAAAATTTCACCAAGCCCATTAATAATAGAATTTAAAACGAACAATCCGTCTTCTTGATTTTGTTTATATAATTCAAACAAGTTGGTCAAATAAAGCAATTCACCTGCAATATTTTCGGCCATTGAAGATTTTTTCATCGCACTAATTACTTCTGGTACAACAGCTTTGTCTCCATAAGATACAAGAAATTTCACCCCATCAAGTATTGTAAACTCATCATCGGAATTGAGTTTTTCTAAAGCTTGATTGTAAGATGTTTTATCTCCAAGTAAAGCTAATGTTGAAGCACAATTTGAACTCAATGCAGAATTTTCACTATATGCATTTTTTTGAAGAAATTCAAGTGCCAAAGGGTCTTGAACAAATGCAAAAAACTTTGCACAATAAGTTTTTTCTTCATCTGTTCCGTTTTCAAAGATTTCCAGTAATTTATCTGTCAAATCTTCATTTGCAAACTTCACCAAATTAGAAACGATAAAATCTTCATAAAACGGTGAATAATATTTCAATAAAGCAAGTAAATTCATATAATTTGACTCATTACAAACTTTGCTGAGTCTATTTGCAACATTTTGCTTTACAAAATCAAACAAAAAATCATCCGAACCAACAAGCTCAGCAAATAACTCCACATCAGGAGTATTAATTAGAGCATAAGCTAACGGTTCAAAATCTTTCGGATTTTTGCCGGTAAGTTTCTTTAGATTTTCACTCATAATAAAGAAAACCTTAAATTAATCTAAATAGAATACAGTAATAACTTTGTGACCTTCTTCCGCATACTGAACAGCATTGTGAAGAGTTTTACTTGTGTGAGAAAGGAAACAAATAAGTTGATTACATTCATCAATAATTTCTCTGTTACAAACTCTTGAAGCATCTGCCAATGTCATCATAGCTCTGTCTGCATGTTCAATAATATTTGGAACACCGATAAGTTGGTCTTGTACATCAGATGGTTGCTGACCGATAGTTTGAGGTAAAATTACACACAATTTTTCAGGATTAGCTTTCATAGCACCGCGAATAGCTGCAGCATTTGTACCTGAAGAACCGCCGGATGTAATGATTGTGTTACCTTGCATAACCAAAGCTGTTGCAAGAGTTTCAATCATTTGTTGATGAGTGATTGGTAAATTTCTACTTCCGATGATTGCAATTTTCTTAGCTGATTGTTTAATTGTAGCAAGCTCCATTGCAAGTTCATCAACCGTATTAGGTGCATCTGATTTTACAGTGTCCATATCATCATCAATAGGTACAACTATTGATTTCTGAGAATCTTCTTTATTGTCGTCTGCGCTTAATAAAATTTCCATATCACTTTCTGTCATTTCTTGTTTACCTTCTTGATTGCATTAATTACATTTTTAAACTATGCTGTATTATAGCATAGTTTTTTTTATTTGGGAAGAGGTCATGGAAAATCTATTAGAAAATCTTAATAAGGAACAACAGGAAGCAGTACAAACAACAAAAGGACCTTTGCTAATACTAGCCGGAGCAGGTTCAGGAAAAACAAAAGTTTTAACAACTCGTATTGCATATATGATAAGAAACGGAATACGTCCACGCAATATTTTGGCTGTAACATTTACCAACAAAGCTGCCAAAGAAATGAAAGAACGTATCGGCAAAATTATTGGTGAAGATACCGTAAAATATATGTGGGTAGGGACATTTCACGGAATTTGCGGAAGAATATTGAGAGAAAATATCGACAAATATAACACTTCAACCGGCAAACACCTTGATAAAAATTTCACTATCTATGATGATTCTGATACAAATCAAATCATTACAAGAGCAATAAAAAAACTTAATCTTGATGATAAAGTTTACCAAACAAAGCTTGTAAAATCAGTTATTTCTAACGCAAAAAACAAAATGCAGGATGCTACAACATTTGCGACTTATGCAAGAGATTTTAAGTCACAAAAAATTGCATCAATTTATGAAGAATATGAAAAGGCACTAAACAACAATAATGCAATCGACTTTGATGATATGTTGATGTTGACTGTAAAATTACTTGAACAAAATGAAGAAGTTAGAAAGCAATATTACGACCGTTTCCAACATATTATGGTCGATGAGTACCAAGATACAAACCTTGCGCAATATAATCTTGTTAATATGCTTTACACAAATCTTTCAAAAGAAGTTCCAGAAGAACGTTCATTGTGCGTTGTAGGAGATGTCGACCAATCAATTTATTCTTGGCGTGGTGCAGATTTCACAATCATTATGAATTTTCAAAAAGATTATCCAAAAACAAAGCTTATCAAACTTGAACAAAATTACCGTTCAACCGCACATATTCTTAATGCAGCAAATGCCGTTATTGAAAACAATAATGAACGTGTGGAAAAAGTTTTGTACTCAAATAAAGGTGAAGGTGAAAAGCTAAGTTATTATATAGCAGATGATGAAGCAGATGAAGCAAATTATATTGTTAGCAACATTAAGCGTACAGCTCACGGCAACTTTAACCAATTTGCGATTTTATATAGAACAAACAACCAATCACGTGCGTTAGAAGAAGCTTGTATGACAACAGGTGTTCCTTATAGGATTTATGGCGGTACAAAGTTCTATGACCGTGCAGAAGTAAAAACAATTATTTGTTATTTAAAACTGATTAACAACACAGATGATTCTCAAAGTTTACGTCGTGTAATAAATATTCCAAAACGCGGAATTGGTGACACTACAATGAAAAATCTTACTGATTTTGCAAATGAAAGAGATATCAGCTTATTTGAAGCAATTAAAATTTGCGAAGAGTCTGAAATTTCTGCAAAAACTCAAGCTAAATTGAAAGATTTTGCAAATTTGATTTATAAATTCCAACAAGCGCAAAGTTCATATACATTAAAAGACTTTGTAACTCTTGTTATCGAAAAATCAGGATATTTGGCAGAACTCCAAGCCAAAGCTGCAACTGACCCTGATTTTCAAGATGATATAAACAACTTGCAAGAACTTGTAAACGTCGCAGAAGAATTTGTACCGGAGGAAGAGGATAATCTTTTGGGCGAATTTTTGCAACAGGTTGCTCTTGTGTCAGATTTAGATTCTATGGAAGATGAATCCAATAACATCACAATGATGACACTTCACGCAGCAAAAGGTTTGGAATTCCCTGTTGTATTTATTGCAGGTATGGACGAAGGAATTTTCCCAAGTCAGAGAACCTTGCAAGTTCCATCAGAAGTAGAAGAGGAACGCCGTTTGATGTATGTTGGTATCACACGTGCTGAAGAAAAATTGTATCTTGTATCTGCTAAACGCCGTCAAACTTGGGGAGAATACAGATACTATAATCCTTCAAGATTTATTGAAGAAATTCCACATAATTTGATTGAATCTATGGAATCAGAAGGTCGCTTGAGTAGTTCTTCAACATTTAGAAGTGCTGTATCAAAAGCAAAAGAATCTTATACAAAATCAGATTCTGATGGTTATGTAAGACCTTCAACAGGTTTTGGGGCAAATTTTGTAGCTCCGCAAAGAAGAGGACTTGCATCATCAAATAAACAGTCTTCAAGTAGCTCTTCATACTCAAACGGTGGTAATAGAACTTATCAACCAAAACAAAATAGTTACTCTCGTCCACAATCAAATAGAACTCCACAACGCACGATTTTGGTAAAATCTGCAGTAAATAAAAAACGTGAAGAAGAAAAAATCGCAGCATTTTTTAAAGATAATGCGATTAAGCGTATGGCAGAAGAACGCCGCCAGCGTCAAGAGGTAGAACGAAAACAAGCAGAAGAAAGACGCGAACGTGAAATGAACCAAACAAAATTTGCGAATGATATTTATGACGTTGGACAAAGAGTTTTCCACGAACAAATGGGAATCGGGCATATCACAGATGTTATGAATATCGGAGATAGCGTGATGTACACGATTGACTTCGGCAAATTGGGTAAAAAAGCAATGGATGCCTCTTACGCAAAATTGAAGAAATTTTAATCAAAAAGACAGGCTATTAATTAATAACATTCTAAAACTTATCCACAACAAATTCTTGAGCAGAATAGGTTGGTTCGTATTTTTGAAGGTCACCTATTTCAATTCCGGAATTTGCAAAATCATCTTGTGCACCAAGTTCTTCTCCCATACGTTTTTTTGCCCAACCACGTTCAGCATATAGAGATTTCAATTCAGTTGTGTACAGGTCTTTATTTTCCTGCGCGTAAGCAATCAAAATATTATATTCATTTACTGCTGCGGCATAATCCTTTAATAAATAAAGCATATAAGCTTTATCGCTTGAGATATAAAATTGATTTTTTGAATCTTTTGCATCCAAAGATTCAAGCAAATCATCATAATCTTGCATAACATCTTCTGCAATATTATTTTCAATTTTAAATATAGATTTAATCCATAACATTTGAGAAGATTCAAGCACTGAAAGATTTTTTTGAGTTATATATTCGTTAAAAATATCAACTGCATCTTGAGGGGTAGTAACTTTTTTCTGTAAAAGTAACAAGTTTGCAAAATGCATCAAATCTTTTTGTGTAAATTTTTTGCCTGACATTTCCATAATTGCTTTGTAATCATCTAATGCACCCTCATAATCATGAGACATAAATTTGCCAAACGCACGCATATCATATACTTTGATACATTTTGGATAAATTGAAAAATAAATATTAGAAAGTTTTATCGCTTGTTTTGCTTTATTGTGCTTTTTCACAAGATTGTAATTAATTACTCCCTGTAGTGCAAAAGCCGGCAAGAAAAACAATCCAATCAATATACACCAAGCAATTATTTTTGACCGAAATAAAGCAACATAACCATCAATTTTAGCCTTTGGTACAGGTGGTGTAAATTCAGTCAATTCATATCTGCCAAACTGTCTTACCAAAAATTCACTAAATAATGATGAACATAAAACTCTAACTCCATTTATAATTAGCAGTAGCAAAAATTCAAAAAACAAAAGTGAAAATATTGAAAATTTCACATGGATAAAAATGAAATACAAAATCACAGGAGTGAAGAAATAAGCCAGTTTTAAATATTTATCCAGTTTAAATCTATATTCCAACGCATTTCCAACATTTGCTTTTGGAATAGTTGTTTTATACAAATTCCCTGTATTTGAGAACAAGCAATAATTTCTAAATACAGAATTACCTGATTTATCTACATAATATAATAACGGGTTACTGAGTATTTCTATTATTTTTTTCAAAGTGTCACCAATATTTTTACTTTACTATACCAAGTCAGGCTTATTTACTAAACTCTCTTCAAAGCGATAAACATCAGTTGAAATATTAAGGTTTTCCTTAATATCAATAACTTCAAGCCCTCTAAAATTATAAATTGTACGAATTTTTTCCGGATTTTGACAATACTCTTTTGCCAAAATTGCACCCAAAATTGCCTCCAAATGAGACATTGGCATCATATTTGATGGTAATTCATCAAACCCCCATTCGTATCTCAAAGCCTGTTGCAAAAATTTGCAATCAGCAGGAGAACGGTCTTTATAACAAGAATTCAAGTGTAAACTTTGTCTTGTCATATATATATCAAAACGAGAAACAGTGATACCACGCTCAGATAGTTCTCTAAAATATTCAGAACCTCGATTTGAATGCCTTTGAGTCCAATTATCTCGGTTTGGAATATTTTTATTCGTAGCAACAAGTTGATATGGTTTTGATAAAATGCGCCATTTCCCTTCTAACATGGTTCTATCAGAAGGTACAGATACGCATATCTTAGAATTTTTCAAAGATGAGAAATTTTCAAAAAAGAAAATTACATCATTCATTTTGTAAAGCTTGTCTATCAGAATAATTTTGTTATCTTCATCAATGACAGCAACACCTGAATCCATTGAAGAACCTGCCGCCAAAGATAAACCAACGTAATAATTCATTTAAGTCTCCTAATTCATTAATTGAGTTGTAATTAATGGACCGTCTTCTGTAGCAATAACGGTATGTTCAAAGTGAGCAGAAGGTTTTCCGTCTTTTGTACTAACTGTCCAACCATCAGTTTTAGAGACTACAACATCATCACAACCCAAATTCAACATTGGCTCAATCGCAATTGCAGTATTAGGTTTAATCAAAGTGTTATCCCCAACACTGTAGTTGAACAAAAATGGGTCTTCGTGCATTTCATGCCCTACACCGTGACCACCGTATTGACGAACAATACCGTATCCACCACGATTTGCAACAGCTTCAACTGCTTTTGAAATATCGTCAAGAACGTTTCCTGGACGCATTTGCTCGACACCTGCGTACAAAGATTCTTCAGTAACCTTCATCAATTCATCAACTTCAGGTGAAACTTTACCAACACGATATGACCAAGCACTATCGCCAACCATACCGCCATAAGTAGCACCAACATCAATTGCAATGATATCTCCTTCTTTTAATATAACATCTTTTGATGGAATACCGTGTACGACTTGTTCATTAACAGAAGTACAAATACAAGCAGGAAATCCGCAATATCCTAGAAATGTCGGAATCGCACGATTTTCTTTAATAATATGCATTGCAATATCATCTAATTCTTTTGTTGAGATTCCGGGCTGTACAACTTCTTTCATCTTTTGGTGAACAAGCGCAACAATATGACCGGCATGTCTCATTCTCTTAATTTCGTCTCTTGATTTTTTAGTTATCATTTTTCTACCCTCATCAAAGATACTAGCACAAAATGACAGGTCAAATCAAATATATTAAGATTTTCAATTAGTTCTTGCCAAACTCATCAATATTTTTGTGGTTATGATTAAAACGACTCATTTGTGGTTCAACAACCTGTTTAATAATAACCTTATCAACAAATGTGTCAATTGGTTTTACTGTTAATAACAGTGCTGTGAATGAGCCCAAAGACTTCCAAGCTTTTAGTTTAAAGATTCTGTTGTCGAGATTTTTGTTTAAAGCATCTGTGTTTTTGCAAGTTTCTAAAATTTTTGAAAATTCTTTTTTTGCGAATTCTTTTATTCGTTGTTCGTCAGAATTTGCAATAGCACCATATTTGCAGTTAGCTAACAATTTGTCGTAAGCTTTTGCAAAAATATTTTTCTTGCCATAAGTATTCTTTTTGCCTGTGTAGAAATTATCAAAAGCGCGTTCAAAACTTTCTATGGCATTTCCTTTATCATCAACATTACCGATAATGCTGTTATCAGCTACATGGTGTTTGATAAATCTTAAAGTTTGTTCTTTTGCATTTGTTGAAATTTTTTCACCTTTGTATTTGTCAATTTGTGAAAAAGCACTTTGACCTATATGTCCAAACACCGTTGGCAAAATAATACTTGCAAAAGATTGAAATACAGCTTGAGAAAATGCACGTTGAGCATTAGGGTCGTATTTATTACCTTTATTTTTGTATTTGTCATAAACGTCTGCACCGAAATACATCAATGCTGGAACCCAAAATAATGTAGCCGTTTTAGGCGCAATTTCATTGATAGCTACACCAATATCGTTGGTATAACCAAGACCTCTCATTGGCCAATTTGCCAATGGATCAACGTATTTTTTTTCTTTTTTCTGTTTTTTACCAAATGAATCGTTGTTAATTTTAGCGTCGTCACCGCGAAAACTTGGGGCACTAATTGAGGTAATTTTCATCTTATCTCCAGTATTTAATATTCTAAGCCAATTTGATTAATTATTAATGTGATAATCCTACACTAGTAGCATAACTAAAACATACCATATTTGCAAACATTGTTAAGTATTTTGTAAAAAACCTTTATCATCAAGCAAATTTTCGCTATTTGCTGATGCTACAGCCATTTCATCACAGCGTTCATTAAATTCATGTCCATTATGACCCTTGACCCAAATAAATTTAACTTGATGAGGTTCTTTTGCTTTTAATAATCTTTGCCACAAATCTTTATTTTTTACAGGTTGTTTATTCGCACCTTTCCAACCTTTTTTAATCCATCCATCTACCCATTTTTGATTAAACGCATCAACTAAATACTTTGAATCAGACGTCAATTCAACATTACATGGCTTCTTTAATGCCTCTAAGCCAACAATTGCAGCCAACAACTCCATTCTGTTATTAGTTGTAACTTTAAACCCTTCTGTGATTTCCTTTTTATGTATAGTTCCGTTATCATCTTCGGCTATTAAAATTGTTCCATAACCACCTCTTCCCGGATTTCCACTGCACGCACCGTCTGTATAAATTTTTATAAGCATTTTTACTATCCTTCTTCTGTAATATCCCAAACTTCTAAAATATCATCAGGAATTCCATTCAAAAATCTTGATGGTTTTGATAATACCATATTCATAGAATAATCGTACATATCAACAGGATATGTTATGTACAAATTATTCTTTGCTCTTGTTGTTGCAACGTACATCAATCGCAATTCTTCATCCATTTCCTCTGCGGAATTAAATGAATAAGCACTTGGGAATCTTCCATCAACAGCACCGATAATAAATACACTATCCCATTCGAGCCCTTTTGCTGAGTGAATAGTTGAAATAGTCAAAGCTTCATCATCTGAATTTCTTTTATACATACCTTCAACACTCGCATCAGGAGGCTCTAATGCCATATCACTGATAAAATCCTCCAAGTTTGAATATTGTTCAGACAAATACTGAAAATGATCTAAATCTTTTTCTCTTTTGTTATAATCATCATATTTATCTTTTAAAATCGGACGATAGTATTCAATAACGTCTTCCACAATATCAGATGGTTTTCTCATCGAAATTTGACTTCTCAGATTTTCAAGAGTTTTTAACAATGGCACTAAGCTTGTTGTTTTGTTTGATGGCAAGAGTTTTATATTCGGATTTAAATTTCCTTTAATTATCGGAATAATATTATTAACGGTTGTTGCTCCAACCCCTTTTAATAAAAGCAAAATTCTATTTAAGCTTATAATATCATCAGGATTAATAATTACACGCAAATGAGAAACAATATCCTTAATATGTGCAGTTTCCATAAATTTAGGACCGCCAAATTTTTGATAAGGAATAGCTCGTTTTGAAAGTTCAATTTCAAGTGCATAAGACATTCGTGCATTGCGCGCCAAAACACAAATATCAGACAAATTAACATCTTCGTCTAACAATTCCAAAATCCTTTGGCAAATAAAATCCGCCTCCATTTGGGTATTTTTGGCACAAATCAAAGCTGGCACAATTGGAGACTCAATGTTTGAAAACAAAGTCTTCGCATATTTTTCTTTAGCCTTTGAAATTATTGTATTCGTGAGTTTTAGGATATTTTGAGTACTTCGGTAGTTTTGTTCCAGTTTAATAATTTCCGTACCTTCAAAAAGTTTTGGAAAATCCAAAATATTACGATAATTCGCTCCCCTGAAAGAATAAATACTTTGAGCATCATCTCCAACTGCCATTATATTGCTATGTTCAGATGCCAAAAGCTTTATGACATCAGCTTGAAGAGTGTTGGTGTCTTGATATTCATCAACCATAATATATTGATATTGGTTAGAAAGTTTTTTGCGCAAACCTTCATTGTTTTCTAACAACAATTTCACATATAAAAGCAAATCATCATAGTCTAAAACAGAATTCTCGCGTTTATACCCAACATAAGCCTTATGGACTTCAATAATTTTATCTTCACAATGTGCAAATTGAGGAAATTCTTCTTCAATAATTTGCTTTGTTGGAGTTTCTTTATTCACACTCTTTGAATAAATCTCTAAAATTGTACTTTTTTTAGGAAAACGTTTTTCTTTTTTCGGAAACATTTGTCCTGTGATATGGTTTATAATATCTTCACAGTCGGATTTATCTAAAATCGTAAAATTACTTTTAAGTTTTAAAAATTTGGAATATTTTCTCAAAATAATATTTGCAAAAGAGTGAAATGTTCCGCCTGCAACTTTTTCACACCTATCATCAAGTACAAGAGTTGCTCTTGATAACATTTCAGCAGCAGCTTTTTTAGTAAAAGTTAAAAGCAAAATATTTTCAGGTTTTATACCATCTTCAATTAGCCTTGCAACTCGATATGTCAGAGTCTTAGTTTTACCTGAACCTGCACCTGCAATAACCAAAACAGGACCTTTTTTATGCATTACAGCAGACAACTGAGCAGGATTTAAATCGTTTTCATAATTGACTTTGTAATCCGTTTTTACAGTTTCACGCTTTTTTAAAACATATTTTTTACGTGTTGATTTACTCTCTTGTGCTTTTACAATTTCATCTGCCATATCACGATTATTATAGTTCGCTCAAAAGTTTATTTTCAATCTTTGAATGTAAAGTTTTAATAAGATTAACTCCAAATTCCTAATTTTTTTAACAATAAATGCCGTAAAAAAGCATGTGTGTACAGATTAAATAAACGAGGATAGAAGTGAAAAAGTTATTTACCGTAATTTTACTTATGATGTTTTACATTGGAAGTGTCGCATTAACATCATTTGCCATGGATTATAGAAGTTGGCAAAACCCTACAAAAATCAAAACCTACATTCCATCAAATTCCAAACGGACAATTTCGATGCGTCATGCCTGTGCTGAGTGGTCAAGATTGACTCAGAACCGAATTATTTTTGTTTATGTAACAAATCCAAATGTCGCAAATTTGATTGTAAAATTTGTTCCGGTTATTCCAGAAGCTGCCGATAGAGAAATTGGTCTAACTAAGGCAAGGTTTACACCTGATGGAAAAATGGTTAAAGCAGAAGTCCTAATTGCAGACAAAGCTCCTGATGGAAGAGTCCTTGGTAAAGACGCAGTTTATACAGTAATGCTCCATGAACTTGGACATGCAATAGGTATCGGTAAACATTCCGAAAATCCACTCAGCATAATGTTTCCGGCTGAAGATGATAGGCAAGAAATCCTAAAATCAGACATAAAGACATTAGCTGATATCTATGGTTGGAAGTAATTAGTTCCCTATTCGTCTGGTGCTCCAATTCCAACCATAAATCTGATACAAGGTTCTCAAATCTATACTTGTGATATTTTGAGCATCGGTAATCGGAGTATACATTATACTGGTTTGTTTGCGCGGAGAATCAGACAAACCTAAAGCATGACCGATTTCGTGCAGCATAACAGTGTAAGCATAATTATTAGAGAATTGTTTTTTCCCTCTTGTTGCAAATTGAATTTCAGCTTTTGTAATCTTACTTCCTGACGTTGAAACAGAAGAAGACCCAAAGCGACCATCAGTTCCATTCAAAGATTCGACAAAAACGATATCAATATCAGCAGGACCTTTTGATACAAATTCAAATTTAATTCGTCCTGATAATTCACTTTGCCATTTTGAAAATGCTCTTTTGATAGATTCGGCTTTACTATCTTTGGGAATATAAACAGTTATTGTATTTTTTTGCCAATGAGGAGATTCTGAACGCGCATTTGCACCTGTTTGAGATAATGGTTTAATATTTGCAGCTTGAGACACATTAGCAAAAGTTAATACTAATGATAAAATTATAAGGTTTAATAGTAATAATTTTTTCAACATATTCATACTCCTTTTGTGCTGAATTATACTTGATTAAAATTAAAAATGCAAGAATAAAATATTTATGCTATAATCCACTAAAGGCAATAATGGTAGGAGTTTAAAAGATATGTCCGAAAGAGAAAAAATGATAAATGGTGAAATATATGAACCATTTTGTTCAGAACTGGAACAAGATAGATTTCGTGTAAAAGAACTGTGTATCCAATATAATGCACTCCGCCCTGATGAAAAAGAAAAAAAGCAAGAATATTTAAAAACAATTCTTGGAGATGCCGGAGAAAATAGCATAATCGAACCGAATTTTTTCTGTGATTATGGATATAATATTGAATTTAAAGGATTTGTATATGTAAATCACAACAGCGTATTTTTAGATTGTGCAAAAATCAAAATCGGAGCAGATACTTTTATAGGTCCAAATTGCGGATTCTATACTGCAATTCATCCAACTGATGTGGAAGATAGAATTGCCGGCAAAGAATGGGCAAAACCAATTACAATTGGCGAAAAAGTTTGGATTGGCGGAAATGTCGTAGTTCTTCCGGGAGTTACAATCGGAGATAGAACTGTAATCGGTGCAGGTTCTGTTGTGACAAAAGATATCCCATCAGATGTTGTTGTTGTCGGCAACCCTTGTAAAGTAATCAGACATTTAAACAAATAACTACTTTACGAATTAAAAAAATTATGTTATTATTTTTCAAAAATTAGTGTTTAAATGGAGCTTAAAAAATGATTACAAAAGAAGTAAATGATTGGATTAAAAAAGTTGAAACTGGGAATTATTCTTCTTGGGATATTATGGAAGAATTTGCCAAATTTCACAAACACTTAACTAAAGACGAAGTTTTGCATATCAAAAAACGTCTGGAATCCTCAATAAAACGCTAGAATATAGAATTATCACAACAAACGTGGTATAATAATTATATAGTCTGCGAGGTTTTTTGATGTCTTATTATGATGATTTATTGAAAAAGATTCCTAAAATCAAAAAGATTTTAGACAACGATACTAATTACATAATTTATCATTATACTAAGCCGGAAAAACTCTTGAACATCCTTGCAAGCGGAACTTTACGATTTTCTAACGCATTATATCTAAACGATAAGGAAGAAATCGCATATTCTTATAAACTTATTGTTCACCTTATTGATGAATTTTATGGTGAACTTAACTCTGATTTGTTTGACAAAATTAAAAATCATTTTCGCAATAAATATAAGCATATTGTGGATGGAGAAAATGAATTTACCAATAAATTAGAATATTTCACAACATCTTTTTCGACAGAGAGTGATAATTTGACCCTTTGGAATAATTATGCCAAAGGAAAAAATTATACAGGTTATAATATAGGATTTGACAAAAATAAACTTGTTGAAGAAATGACTAATAATGACTATTTGCCAATTTTCGGCAGTGTAATTTACGACAAAAACAAACAAATAAAAATTATTCATGCAATTTTCAAAAAATGGAATCAGCTATTTAACCGCGCATTAAATTGCAAAAAGAACAGTGAAGTTAAACTTTTTGATATTTTATTTGAATTGATTGATGTTTTAAGTATTGTCAGCATATTTTTCAAAAATCCACAGTTTAAAAATGAACATGAATACAGAATTGTAATTGTAAATATCTTTGGTGGAGAAAATGCTAAGCTGACAAAAATAGTGGAGAAAAACGGACTTTTTGTCCCGTATTTGGAATACGGATTTTCTAAAGATTCAGTTTCTACAATAAATATTGGTCCAACATTTGATGAAAATATTTTCTATACAAGCACAAATCGAATGTTATTGAATTTTGGCTATCAAGATAAAAAAGTTTTCCGCTCAAAAATACCATTAAGATATTAGGGTAATATTTGATATAGAATACCAGTAGTTTTCTCTACAGTAAGGGCATATACTGTAAATCCCCACCAAAGCTATAGACTTTTATTCAATTTCCATATATAAATAACAATAAAAACAGGAGGTTATTATGTTAGTTGAATTGAATAAAGATAACTTTGAACAAGAAACAAAATTTGGATTGAAATTGTTGGAGTTCTATACGACTTGGTGCGGATATTGCAAACAGCAACGTATCGAATTGGAAGAGTTGAAAGACTCTGATATGTGGATTGGATTAGTGGATGCGGAAGAATTACCACAAGTCGCTCAAAAATACGGTATAAAAGGATTTCCAACTTTTGTATTATTAAAAGATGGTGAAAAAACAGCAGAAATAGTAGGATTTCATACAAAATCCCAATTGCTAAACAGATTGATGAACTATATTAATTAAATTCTGTTTGTTTCGTTATCTATCAAATAAACTTCTCCGCTGTTATGGTCAAAATGGCATTTTGCTATATATAAATTCCCATTTTTAACAGCGGAATTAATTATTTCAGAGTTTTTCATTATGTAATCTTCAACCCAAACAGTGTGTTTTCTTGCAAATTTATTGTTGCAATCAAGTTGACCGGCATGGTCAATTACCGGATAAACACATTTTAAAATAGATTGAAAATTATCTGTAAATTCAGGGTAGTGTTCATTTGCATATCCCATTACTCCACAATCATCATGTCCTAACAAAATCAACAACGGCACATGAAGTTTTTTTACTGCATATTCAATACTTTCCAAAACATTTGGTCCAACAGTGATTCCTGCAACTCTTACAACAAACAATTCTCCAATACCACAATCAAAAATAATTTCAGGTACAACTCTTGAGTCTGAGCAACTAAGAACGCAAGCATAAGGCTCTTGGTACAATGCCAACTTTTGCAAAGTAGAAAGGCACATATTTTTAGCAGTCGGTGTTCCATTAATAAAATTTTTATTACCATTTAGAAGTTTTTCTAATTCTTGTTTTGCTTTTGGTACTATATTTTTAGGTAAATTCATATTTTCTCCTTTATTATTCTTTTTCTATTTTTTGAAATTGCGGATACCCTTTTTTGAGTGCTTTTGTTTGTATTTGAGACAACACAACCGCGCTAATCATAAATACACACCCAAAAATTTCTCTTGGTGTCATTGATTCATGCAAAATCATCACACCACCTAATACTGCAAAAACAGATTCTAAACATAAAATCAATGATGCAATTGTAGGAGGGGTATATTTTTGTCCAAAGATTTGTAGAGTATAAGCCACTCCACAAGTCAAAATACCAGCATATAAGATTGGAATTTTACAAGCAACAAAACCTGCCCATGTTGGAGTTTCAAATAACAACATCAATAACATTGACAAAATTCCAACAACAAAAAACTGAACACAAGAAACTTTTGTTGCATTTACAAATTTTGAAAAATGATTTACGACAATAATATGCACCCCATAAAAAAATGCACCAACCAACAATAGACCATCATACATATCAAATCCGGATATACTGTTTTTAAAACATAACAAATACAATCCCACAAGTGCTAAACCAACGCTTATTTTGACGTTTTTTGAAAGTTTTTCACCAAAGAATGTCAAAATTAAAGGAACAAATATTATGTATAGTGCCGAAATAAAACCTGCTTTTCCTGCACTTGCAGATAACATGCTGTATTGCTGAATTGACATAGCAGTAAATAAAGCTAAACCACAAGATAACCCAGCCTTTGCAAGGGTTATATGTTGTTCATGTTTTACTGCTTTTGTTCTGGTATCTTCTTTCATCATTTTCGCAACAAAAATCACAGGAATTAAACTCAATCCGCCCAAAATGCTTCTTGCAAAGTTAAACCCAAACGGTCCGACATAATCCATTCCGGCTTTTTGAGCAACAAAAGAAACACCCCAAATTAAGCCTGTCAAAAATAATGCAAAATTTGCTAATATCTTTTTATTCATACAAACCTCTTTGCTATTATTATATTTAATTTTATACTATAATCAAATAATGTTAAGTTTTAATTTTGAGGTAAATTATGAACGACTATAAAGAGTATATAGACAAAGGGATTGAAGAAATTCATCAGGGAAAATTTGAAGATGCAATTGAAAATATTACAAAATCAATTGAACTTAAAAATGATTGGGAAATTTCGTATTTTTATAGAGCAGTAGCAAATCAAGCGCTAGAAAAATGGGATGACGCAATGCTTGATTATACAAAAGCTCTTCAAATAAACGATAAAATGACAGATGCATATTATAACAAAGCCAAAATCACACTTTCACGAAAAGATATTGCAAATCCTGATATTAAAAAGGCAATTTCAGATTTAGAAAAGGCTTTAGAACTGGATGACAAATTTGTTGATGCACTATTTGCAATGGCAGCAGCATATAAGAAATTAGGTGATTACCACAAATCACTTGAATACTTAGAAAAGTTGCTTGAAATTGAACCGCAAGCTGTAAATGCCAGAGCCTTGAAAAAATTAATTTTGCAGAAGTATATGGTTTAGTCAAGAGGGCAAGAAGACAGGATGGCAAGAGGTCAGACTTTTTATATAGTCATTCCGAACTGCGGATTTTGGCAAGTGTACAAAAGTTTTTCGTCACTCCGAACTTGTTTCGGAATCTCTAAATGAACATTTTAGACTTTTGTTATATCTGTTAAAATTTTTCTTTGCTACAATAGAACTATGGCTACAAATTTTGATTTTTTAAAAAATACTGATAAAAACTTATATGACATTATTTCTGATGCAGAAAAATTGTATCGTGATGAATATTTTGAGCAATGCATGGGACAAACAAGACGTTTTGCAGAAAATGTCTGTAAAAACGTTCTAGGTAACAAACGTACAACAGAAGATACTTTTGACCAAATGCTAGCTACTTTAAAAGACAACTCACAAGGTTCTGAACAAGAAAAAGAATTTATTGACGATTTATATTTTCTGAAAAAATGTGGCAACAAGTCCATTCACTCATCTTCGGTAAAAAAAGATGGAATTAATGCAATGGAATGTCTCCAAAGAGCATTTGAAGCCGCGATAAATTATTGCGTATTTTATAAAAAAGGAAATAAAGAGATTTTGAACCTTCACTATGATATTGAACTTCTTGCAACAGGAAAAAAGAGCAAGACATTAGCTCAAAAATATGCACAAGCAAAAGAAAAATCTCAAAAGAACACCTCCTCAAAATCAAAAAATTCATCAACAAAAAAACAAACAAAAACAAAATTAAAACAACAAACTTCAATGAAATCTTGTCCAAAACCCTCAAAAATTTCACCTTATTGGGTTATAGTTGGAATATTTTCAATTATCTCATTTTGCCTTGTTGTGTTTTTACTGATTACAAAGTAATAACAGGCAAAATAAAAACAAGAGGTCAGGAAGGCAAGTTAATTATTAAAAAAGCGGACGGAAAATCAAATGATTTTCCGTCCGCTCAATATTATCTCAAAATTTATAAATTATTTTGAAATTCTACCAGGAACAACAACTCCACCTTTCAAATTCTTTTTGTAAAATTCTACGTGTGGTTGAAGAACACTATCCAATACGTCAGGCAAAGCCTTACCTGTCATTACGCATTGAACGATTTCTTGGTAAACAGTGGCAAATGCTCTTAATTGAGTCAAAGCACCTGCAGCTGCCGGTGTCAAACCGAATTCAGAAGTTTCAACATCTTCTCTAAAGAATGCACCGGTAATTTCATAAGATTTTGTCAAAGCTCCAATGTATGCTTTTGCGTTTTCTGAACATACACCATTATCTACAGGAACAGTAAGTGCAAAAACAAGTTTATTTGCAGGATTAAAATGAGCTTCTGCAGAGTGGTGCATAGCGTCAGGAACTTTTGCAACTTGTTTTAGAGTATCTTTTACTGATTCATTTTGCATTTGAGCATGCCAGTAAACAGTATTTTCAAACATAGAACCCATATACTGATGAACAGATGCTTCAATACCGTTCAATTTAGCATCAGCCCAGAAAATACCTTCTTTTAAAGCATCATTGATGTCTAAATCTTCAGACAATGATTGAGAAGAAACCTCTTGAGCAGCATTCAACAATGCTACCATATCAGCTTTTGGAAGTCCTGCCCAAATCAATGTAAATAGAGCATGGTCATCAAATGCTGAAAATCTTCCACCAACATCATCATGAATGAACAAATCACCTAACCAACCGTTAGCAATTGATGTGCGACGAAGTTCAGATTTTTCTGCATTACCGTCAGTAACTGCGATAAAGTGTTTTGCTGCTGATTTTTCTGCATCTTCTTGAGATTGACCTTTTGCCATATAAGCATCAATCAACATTTGTTGAACTCTCAAAAATCCATCTTTTGTTTCAAAAGTTGAACCTGATTTTGATGCAATCATAAAGTTTGAAGATGTAACATCTCCAAGTCTTTTCATAAATCTTGCCAAGCTGATTGAATCAACATCTGAATAAAAATCAACAACATCATGACAGATGTTTAAACCATTAATAGATAACATATGTTCAACAGTGTGTTTTGAACCGCCGATACCCATAACACTTAATTTTTTGTTTCCTGTTTGAGCTTTGAAATTTTCTACCATAGCATATAATTCGTCAACTCTTTTAAGTTGTTCTGATGGTAGATTTACCCAATTTAGGAAGTAGCCTTTTTTGTTTGCACGAGATGCAAATTCACTAACGAACTCAGATACTTTTGATGAATATTTTGAAAAATCAACACCTGAGAAAGTAGTTTTAACTGATGAGTTTTTTGTAATCATTATTTCTCTCCTTTTTTCGTACCATTTTCTACATTGTATTATAAAAATGAAAATATAAATAGGTAGAGTGGAGAATGTTAATAAGAGTGGTTTAGCAAATGACAAAAATGCCAGATTCAAAACAATAAATTATTATAAATCGTCTTGGACATACATCACAACATGAGCTTTTTCAAAATAAATGAGTGCAGTGACAATGATTTATCCCTATGGTATAATCTAGATATGAAAAAGTTTATTTTATCTTTCCTTATAAGTATTGCAATATGCTCGTTTGTGCCTGCATTTGCAAATGAAATTGAAGAAGATTATCTTGATATTGCTGCAAATTATTGTGTTGTTGGGGATTACAATTCTGCAATGGTTTATTTGGACAAAATCTTAGAACTTAATCCAAATAACAAACAGGTTGTCGACCTCAAAAAAGGTTTATCGCATGTAATTGCACAAGATAAAAAGAGTTTTGTCACAGGAGTAAATCCATTAATAAAACAATCAATGGAAGCAAAACGTCAAGGAGATTCTCAAGGCGAAATCACCTACTTGATAGATGGTACAAAATCAAATAATGCATATTTGGCATACTATTATTTAGGCAATTATTTCAGAGATAAAAATAATTACTTAAAAGCACTGGACGCATATAATTCAGCAGTTTCTGCAAAGCCAGATTTTGCACAAGCTTATTTGGCATCAGCTATTACACTTTATGATGTCGGACAATATGACGCTGTCATAAATCCTATTGATAAATATTTGACATTTAATTCTAATGATGATTTAGCTTACGCGGTAAAATCTCGTGCAGAATTTGCACTGGGGCAGTTAGAAGCATCAAAAGCAGATAACGATAAGGCAATAGAATTAAATAACTGTCCTGAATATCAATTTGACAGGGCAAAAATCTTGTATAAATCAGAAGATTACAAAGACGCAAAAGCTATATTTTCAGAGCTTTTGCCAGATATACAAACCTCAAAAACTTATGAATATATGGGGCTATGTGATTATGCGATGGGCGATTATATGAGTGCATTAATGAACATCGACAAGGCTTTCATACTCTCTGATGATGACGAGTATTTGCAAAACAAGTATAATGAGATAAAGGAAATATTGGAAAAAAAACAAAATGAACAAGAATAAAAAAGCACGAACTAGTTCAAGTAAAAGACAAAAGACAAATCATAGAAAAGAAAGTTTTTGGACAAAATTAGCTAACATGATGATTACCCTATGCCTAACAGCAGGCATGCTATGGGGGTTGCAGGCTTTTTCTAGAACAGGTTCTACCAACTTAAAATTTGCACAAGTAAGTGATGTTCACTTTTTAGAACATGGTTCAAATACGACTTTCAAAATGACAGGCGAATCTCCTCGCCTTTTAGATGATGCGGTTAATCAAATAAATGAACAAAGCGACATCGATTTTGTAATGTTTACAGGCGATTTGATTGACAAATCTTTTGAGAAAGAATTGAGAGCAGTATTACCACATTTAGACAAACTCAATGCGCCTTGGTATTTCGCATTTGGAAACCACGACAGATGTGTCGGTGGCTATTTGACAACTCTCGTTTATTTGGATATGTTGCGTAACAACAATCCAAATTTCAAATTTAAAAAAGCATATTATTCATTTGAACCTAAAAAAAATTACAAAGTAATAGTTCTGGATAATATTATAACAAATGAAATAACATCGAACGGTTATATTGATGAAACTCAACTAAAATGGCTAAAAAAAGAATTAGATAGCTGCTCAAAAGATGATACCGTTTTGATGTTTATGCATGTTCCGATTGTTGAACCTTTTGCAAGCCCAAATCACAGAATGAGAAATGCAATTGTTCTAAAACAATTAATTGAAAGCTACAAATTCCCAATTGGTGTATTCCAAGGTCATTATCACGCTGCAAAAATTACGCAACATGACAATGTCTTATACGTAAGTTCACCTGCACTAGTGTCTTATCCGAATGCATTCCGAATTGTTGATGTAACAAATTATAAGGACAAAGTCGTTTTCGATTTTGATTGGAGAGAAACAAGAGAGACTACAATCCAAAAAATGGCAAAAATATTGGTATTCTCAAGTTCAATCTACACAGGTGAGACAAAAGACCAAGCCGGAACTTATACAATCAAAAAATAAAAATAGAGGAAAGATTATGAGCGAATTTAAAGTAAAATTCAGAGGTGTTAGAGGAAGTTTTCCTGTTGCTGACAGAAATTTTCTAAAATATGGTGGGAATACTTCTTGTGTAGAAGTTAATGTCGGCGGACACCTTATAATTCTGGATGCAGGTACAGGCATGGTCGGAATCGGTGATGATTTAATGGAAGATTACATTGCATCTGCAGTTCGCCCTGAAGATAGGAAACAAATTTTTTCAACAATTTTACTTTCTCATATTCACCATGATCACTTGATGGGTTTAACATTTTTCAAACCTATTCATATTCGTTCTTCAAAATTAATGATATTCGGAGCTGGAACACCTGATACTTCTTTATCTGAAGAATTGTCAAAACTTGTATTTGGCAAAACTTTTCCGATTGATTTGGGAGATATTGCTTGTAATCTTGAAATACATGATATATTTAACAATCAAGCAATTTTAATTAAACCAAATCAAAAACCTGAACTTGTTGATGCACAAAATGTCAACCAAGGAGATGATGATATTCTTGTAACATTTTACAAATCTTATGTCCATCCACAAGATGGAGTTATGGTTTATAAAATTTCTTATAAAGGTAAATCTTTGGTTTATGCAACAGATAAAGAATGCTATTTTGGTGGTGACAAGAAATTTGCAGCATTTGCACAAGGTTGCGACTTGCTAATTCATGATGCCCAATATACGACAGAAGACTACCTCAACCCACATTCCCCAAAACAAGGCTATGGGCACTCAACTTATGATATGGCGGTAGAAGTTATGAAACAAGCAAAAGCAAAAGCTCTTGTATTTTATCATTACGACCCATCTTATGATGATGCGCGCCTAGGTAGAATTGAAGAATATTACACATCAAATAACAGCAACGTTTATATGTCTTATGAAGGAATGGAAATCAATCTTCTATAAGATTTGAGTTTTTCAAAATAATAATTAAACAGGTAAATATGAAAAAGTTTTTGGTATTAATTTATATTTTTTTGTTTGGACTACCTGCATTCTGTGCAGGCAGAACTTCTGCAACTTATGTAATTGACCCTGTTAAAAATGCTTACGAACACAATAACTTGGGAGTAATTTACACAGAAGAAAAATGTTATTATGCTGCAATTCAGGAATTCAAAATTGCAATAAGTTTAAACCCTAAAACTCAAGCCACATCTGTTTACTTCAATAATTTGGGTAAAGTCTATATGACTATTGGCTATCCTGATTTAGCACTAGATTGTTTTCAAAACGCATTAACTCAATATAATTTAAACTTTGAATATTACAAAAACCTTGTAGATTGCTACAAAAAGCTAGGACAAATTTCTAACCAACTGCAAATCTACAAAACTAAAACCTCTCCGCTAGACAAGGTTATGCTTGGATTGCTGTATGAACAAACCGGAGATATCAAAAAAGCGATTATCGTTTTGGACGAATTTGCAATGTCAGAACCTAATTTAATGATTACCCCTGCAGTTAAAGATTATATTCAGACATTGGTGAATAAAATTTCGTAAAAAACAGCAAGACGACCTATAGACTATCAATTAATGTCCGCCACTGGTGGGCGCGAGGTGGGGGATATGAAGTATACACACCCTACAATAAACTGAAATAAATTCAGGGATATAGTTTCAACATTATTTCAATCCATTGATTTTTATAAAAACCTTGTCATAACTACATGACTTTTGAAAAATATCCATTAAAAGATTGATGTAATAATCCCCAATATATAATATTGTAGGTATGGGGAAAAATACCTCAGGGATAAATCAAGGGATAGTTGTTATGGAAGATAAATTGCAAAATTCAATATCTACAAACAAGTTGTATGCTGAATACGACTGGTTTCAAAACACTTTTCCTCAACTTGTTCAACAATCTTGTGATGAATTTTTCAACCCAAATTTCAGAATGGAACTCATTGGAATCAGTAAAAATATTAATTGCTTGATTGATAATGAATCTTGTTTTGTTACTAAAATCAGAATAGATGAAGAATATGACATGTTCTTCCGTCTAACAGACAAAGCTATATCAATAATCCTAAACAAAACCCTTGGCGAATCAAAAAGTAAATTCAACATCAACAAAATTTCTGAACTGGAGGCAAAAGTAATTACTTCGTTCAACGACTATATGTTTGAACACTTGAAAACTTTACTGCAAGAACCACCAACAGGACAGCTTAAACGTACAAACTTTGATGTTATCCATCTGACTTTTATTATCAAAGAAACAGAGGAATACAACAAAAAAACTGGTAAGGTTATCATTACACTACCGTTTGCGTTGCTTGCTCCGGAAGAAATCACTCCAAACGGAAGTCCGTTCTCCGAAAGCGATTTTCCAACTTCAGAAACTTTTGTAAAAGTAAAAGTCGGAAAAACAAAGTTTTCATTATTTGATATTAAAAATTTAGAAAATGACGATGTTGTAGTTTTTGAAAACAGCAGCATCAATAACCTTACTCTAACAGTAAGCGGTGAAGATATTCCGGTAAAAATAAATCCGAATATGGATTTGTTAGAGTCGGAAGACAATAACGAAGGAGACAGCGAAATGAGCGATACTCAGAAAAATATATGGGACAGTATTGAAGTAGAAATGAGTGCCGAATTTGACAAGGTAAAAATCACCCTTGGCGAATTAAAAGATATTGAAAATGGACTTGTGGTTGATTTGACTTCACTATATGACAACAATGTCACCCTAAAAGTAGAAGGAAAGCCGATTGCAAGCGGTTCTTTAGTAATCGTAAATGACAGATACGGTGTCAAAATAAACAACGTAATTGCTAATGGCACTTCAAACCAATCTTCAGTCCCAACTGAAAACGAAGAATTTCCGGAGGAAGAAGAAAACTACGAAGAAAATCCTGAAGAAAACTACGAAACACCTGAAGGTGAAGAAGAAAATTCCGAAAATCCTGAAGAAGGTGAAGGTGAAGACGAGTTTGACTACAGCGATTTTGAACTTGAAGATGAAAATATTTAATTAATATCAATTAAATAAGGGGAGATAAAACAGACTTATGGGTGGATATATAATACATTTCACAGTATACACAATGGCAATGATAGGCTTGATTTGCTTTGCCGTTTTTGTGTACAAAAAATTTACCGACGGTTCTATGAGAGGAGATAACACAAAATTTTTGAGTGTTGAAGATTCTATGAGCCTTAGCCCAAGAAAAACTCTACATGTGGTAAGAGCAGGGAATGAAAAATTCCTCATCGCATCAGATGTTGATAGAACAACTCTTATCTCAAAGCTTGACGGCAATTCTAAACCACAACGAATTGAAGATTTGGAAAGATTCAGAAATATTGAACTTGTTGACAAAGAAGAATCTGCTTACATGTCAGAACAGGTGATTGACATAACTTCCCACATTGCAGAAAACCGTCAACCACAACAACCTCAACAAAGAACCCACAAACAACCTGTTCATCTTGAACCGATAAACACCCAAACATCACATATCAGAAGAGGAATGGACAGACGTGCATCAAAAACAGTTGAGCCAAGGGCAAACAAAGCCCCTCAACAACCAAAAACAGTAACTCTTGATTTTGATACTCCAAAAAATCATGGATTTACAACAATGAAAGAAATGGCAAAAAAAATTAACGAATTATAAGGATAATATAAAATGGAACAGTTACAAAACTTAAATCCCGTATTGCAAATGCTGATAGTAATGTCTATGTTTTCATTACTACCATTTATGTTTTGCTGTATGACAAGTTTTTTAAGATTTGTCATTGTTTTTGCAATGCTTAAAACTGCAATGGGTACTCAACAGGTTCCTCCTGCAATTGTAATAATCGGCTTGTCAATAATTTTGACATTCTACACTATGGGTTCAACATTCCAAAAAATGTATGATATGGGCTCGGTTCCATATAACAAAAACCACGACATGATTGCAGCAATTCAAGAGGGTTCAAAACCCCTCAAAGAGTTTATGCTGAAACAAACCAGAGAAAGTGATTTGACGTTCTTTGTAGAATTAGCCCACAAAACTAAACCCAAATCACCTGATGATTTGTCAATTTGGGAAGTTGCTCCGGCTTATATTATCAGTGAATTAAAAACATCATTTGAAATAAGTTTCATCATATTTGTACCGTTTATTATTTTAGACCTTGTTGTAGCAAATATATTACTGGCATTAGGTATGTTCATGTTGTCACCAACGATTATTTCAATGCCGTTTAAATTGCTGATATTTATCGCGGTTGACGGATGGGCACTCATAGTACAAGGGCTTGTCTCAAGTTACAACTAAATCAAATCGAAGGACTGAAAAATGGAAATTTTACTTGAATATTTAGCAAAAGGTTTTATGATAATGCTTGCAATCTCAATGCCATGCGTACTTGTGGCAGCGGGTATAGGTTTGGTTGTAGGTATTTTGCAAGCCGTAACGCAGGTACAAGAACAAACAATTGCAGCCGCTCCAAAAATTTTAGGAGTATTTTTGGTAATCGTAATTGGCGGTGTCGGATTTATAAGACTTCTAACAAACCTGTTCCAAGAAGGGATGGTGCTTGCATTTAATACTGTTCCGCATAGCGAAAACTTCGTACTGGACGAAAATTATCACAAATACACAACACCTTTTGAAGGTGAAATGAAAGATAAATTCAAAAATGTTGAAGGTTTCAATGAAATGATGAAAAATCCTGGAAAAGTTCCGTATATTGACCATAATGAACGTGCAAAATATACACCGGCAGCAAAAAATGCAATGCCAAAACCTAATTTGGTAGAAACAAAAAAAATATTAGGAAGATAACAAAATAAAAAATGAATGACCTATATACAGCAATAGCGCAAATGTTCCCAAAGATTAACACCTACCTGATGGCAGGTGCGCTTGTTTTTGCACGTATGATTGGGTTTTTCAGATTTTGTCCGATTTTTAACAGAAAAGATTTTCCATCCCTTGTAAAAATTCCTTTTGCACTAATTGTAACTATTTTTATCGTACCATTTTTGTCACCTGAAAAATGTCTGACACATTGCGATTCGTTTGCCTTATCTCTGCTTTTAAATGTCGTTGTAGGCGCAATGATAGGTTATATGGCTCAATTGATTACCATTGCAATTGATTGTGGTGCTGAAATGATTAACATGCAAATGGGTTTGTCTTCTGCTACAGCGCTAGACCCGACAACATCAGCACAAGTTTCAATTTTAACAAAAATGATTTCGTTAATGGGCATTTTGATTTTCATTCATTTAGGCGGAATTTATTGGCTTTTTAAAGCGCTTGTCAGAAGCTTTGAAATCTTTCCAATGTACGCGTCGCATGTACCATTACCACAACTTATCAAAATGGATTTGCTTATAAAAATGTCCTCAAACACGCTATATATGGGTTTGCAAATTGCATCACCTATTTTGCTAGCGACATTGGCACAAGATATTATTTTGGGGGTAATTTCAAGAACAGCACCACAGGTAAACGTATTCCAATTGAGTTTCTTGTTCAAACCGGTACTTGGAGCAGCAATTATGGTGTGGATTTTACCTATGTTGATGAATATTATTGAAGAGTATTTCTTGAGCTTTGCTAATATTATTTAGGTAACGAAATTTACTACAAACTTTTTCAATTATATTCTATTTAATATTTTTAATCACCCATTCAAAATAATCAGAATTTTCTTTAGCCTTTTGAGCACAAGCAATTCCATTCATTGCTTCTGACGATTTCAAATTACAATATTTATCCATATCAGTATAAGTTGTTTGCAAATCTCCCATTGTACGCAACTCACCTTCCACAAACTGAAATACAAATAAATCATACCCAAGACGGTTTGGCTGATTTCCATATCCATTAAGGTCAACAAAAATCCAAACCCTATCACCACCATTTGGATTTTCTATTATAACAAGTGTTCCATCAGGTAAAACAAATTGCCCATCATCAAACAAGTTTAAACTTAAAGTCCGATGCCCATTTAGGGTCTTATATATTGGCCCTTTGGCACATGGTAAAGTCGCAGACGTATTGTTATAATATCCACACCAATGTGCACCTTTGAATCTCGTTTTGAATACATCATAAAATGAACCCATTTTCCCTGAATAAGTACTAATATCTGTCGATACATCATCAACTTCCATCTGCCTAAAAGCTTGTTGAATTACCGAATAGGATTTCAAAAATTGTGAGCGCATTTTCTTGGCTTTGTATGCAACCATTAAATTGGGAATAGTAATAGCTGCAACCACACCAATGATACCAAGGGTAATAAGCACCTCAGCCAACGTAAACCCATGCAAGTCTATGTGCATAACACATTCTGCCAAGTTAAATCTTGATTTTGTTTTTATTGTTTTATTAAAAAACATTTTCAACTCTCCATTTTATATATGCAACACATAAACCAATTCTACATCGTAAGATTGCATGTATGCAATACAAAAATGATAAAACGTTACAATTAGTGAAAACTTTAGGAAAAGTAATTAAAAATTACAGACTGGAAAAAACTGGGAAAAGTCTGAATACCTTTTCTTATGAATATGAATTGACACCTGGCAATTTAAGTCGAATTGAAAACGGCCAGATTGAACCAAAGATTGTAATGTTGTGGAGAATTTCAGAGGCATTAAATGTTCCACTGTCTGAAATAATTAAACAATTAGAAATTGAAATGAATGAAGATTTCTCCATTACAGACAAATAAAATATCTCGCTCCAAAATTTAGTTTATCCAAGTTAATTAGAGTTATTCAACCCTCATTGCAAACTTACACCCACAATAATTCTGTCTATACAAATTCAATGCCTTTGAAATCTGATTGGTTTTTAAAAATCCATCTTGTTTTCTAAAATTTGTAGAAAGATATTCTACCCCATACTCATGGGCAATTTGTTCACCAATTCTCGTCAATTTTTCATAATTTTTGTGCGGACTAATCACCATAGACGTCGTGAAAACTTCTATACCTAAGTCTTTTGCCTTTTTAGCAGCGTCAGTTAAGCGCAATTCAAAACACTTGTCACACCTTAAACCTTTTTCCGGCTCATTTTCAAACCCCTTTACATAGTCATAATAAACCTGAGGTTCATAATTTCCGACAATTAATTCACACCCAAAATGCTTGCACAAAATCTTTTCTGCTTCAAGCCTGATATTATACTCTTCTTCTGGAAAAATATTTGGATTATAAAAATACACAACAACAGAATATCCCATATCCTGTAATAAAGATATGGGATAACCTGAACATATACCGCAACAAGCGTGCAGCAATATTTTTTTATTAGAACATTTTGTGTTTTGGTTTTCCACCATTTTCCTCGATTAGTTTTTTCAATTCAGGATAACCACCTTTTGGAATACCCATTTCAAATTTGCCATTAAGTTCAAATGTAGGAGTACCGATTTGTTTTTTAGCAACTGCATATTGAATATCTGTTTGGATAACTTTGTTTACCGCATCACTATGAGCGTCTTTTTGAAGTTTATCCATATCCAAACCAAAACCTGATTCACTTAGAACTTTGATTACGTCATCTTCTGTTGCAGGTTTTTTATCAAATAACAATGAATTAACTTCCCAGAATTTACCTTGTAATTGAGCTGCTTCAGCATACTTTGCCATTGTACAAGAACCATGATGAAATTCTTGTTTTAAGTATGGATTGCAATCCATATCAAGTGGCATACTGTGGTGTTCAATTCTTACGTTGTCAAAATCTTTTGCTAACTTGTGAACCATCATATTAAATACGTAACACATTGGGCACATATAATCTGAATAAACATCAACAACAACAGCATCTTTTGCCTCTGAACCCAAAACATTGCCTGTAATTGCATATTTATTAGTTTTTGCGTTAATAAATTCACCATAAGCACGTTGAGTTTTTAGAGCAGGTGCAAAGCGAGCTGAGGTATAAGTCCAACCCAAGAACCCAAATGCAACAAGCATTACTACAGAAAATGCAATTCTATACGGAACAGGTTTTAGGGCATCTACAAAGTCTAACCAACTTTGTTTGATTGCGCCGACAAAGTTGCCCTTGATACCTACTACTGCAAAAACACCTATACATAAATCAATTACATAAGTAAATGCACATATTACGCAAAGTTTGTGAATTGAAAACAAACTTATACATAGCAAAATCATTGAAATAACAAATGAAATTAAGCCTAATGATGCGATATAGTGGAATTTGTTTTTGAAAACTTCTAAGAATTTCAAAAACGGAATTTTTTTGAGTTTATCAACCCCTAACAACATTGCAATGAACAAGTACAAGAACATTCCCCAATATGCCAAAGGTACACCAAAGAATTGAGATTCTGTTGTTCGTGCAACGCCATCACAGTCTATAAAATCATTTATAGAACAAAAACTTGACAACGCATACATATCAAAATTTGCTTCATAATAAATATGAGCTAAAGCAATTGTTGCTAGTAAGCCTAAAAATACTAAAATACTGATAAAAATAGTCTTTATCAAGCTATCAACGGATGTCTTTTCTTCCGCTTCGGTGAGTTTTTTATTTTCTTCCATAATTTCTCCCTTCATACTTTTAGGTATATTTTACCTTTATAACATGAATTAATCAACCAACTTAATAACTATAAAACTTGAACAAATTACGGATTAATGTTAAAATACAATCCGAATGAGGGCTGATTGCGTGAAACGAGAATTTTTAAAACAGTTTTTAAATAAAATCTCAAACTTCCCAAGTTGGGTAAAGGAAATCATTTACAAAAAACTATCCGAAGAATTTGATAACAAGGAAAATCCTGCGTATATTTTTGCGGCATATAAACCGATTTTGACCTATAAAGGCAGATGTGAATTAGAATTTAAAAAATCAGGGTTTGACACCAATATCTATAATATATTGCAAGGAGCTGATTCTGATTGTAGCATTTCTGAAATCACATTAAACACATACCTTTCGATGGAAGAACTTGCAGGATATTTTTTGTTTTGTGTAGATGAAGGATTTTTTGAACTTCCTGATAATTCTCAAATTCTGAATATTGCAGGATTTTTGACCGGTAAATACAACACCGGAGAATATTTTGTAAACAGTGGTACAATTACAGAATCTCAACTTGATGATGCTGTAAAAAATAACAATAACAAAGAACCAAACAAAAAATTCGGTCAGGTTCTTGTTGATTTAGGCTTAATTTCACAAAAACAACTTGATACTATTTTATCAATAAAAGAAGAGGCCAAAAAACGCTTTATTCTTGATTATAATGATGTTCCAAAATTCAATTCCGAATACGCAAAAGAAAAAGACAATTACGAAAAGCAGATTGAAGATTTGAAACAGGAAAATGCAATTTTGAAGAAAAAACTAGAACAATTATTAACAATGGTGAAACGAAATGATTAAAAAAAATACAGAACCGGCAAAACTTGTAATTTATAATAGAGATGGACTAATTGAAAAAGAACACTTTGGCTATGTCGTAAGATGCGACAGAAACCGTGTTATTGAAAAAATCGGAGATGACAAAAATTATCCGTTTTATATGCGTTCTTGCGCAAAACCACTCCAAGCGGCACTGATGATTGATTATGAGTTGGATAAAAAATTTAATCTTACAGAAGAAGAAATCGCAATTTGTGCCGCATCTCATGCCGGTGAAAAAATCCATGTAGATATTGTAAAAGGCATTTTGGACAAATTTGGAATCTCTCCATCAAAGCTAAAATGCGGAAACCACGAACCAATTTCAAAAACCGCGCAAAATGAACTGTTGCTAAAAGGAGAAGAACCTAGTGCAATCCACAACAATTGTTCAGGCAAACACGCGATGATGCTTGGTTTGTGCAAATTAAACGACTGGGATATGGATAATTATGACAACATCAATCATCCGTTACAACAAGAAATTATCAAAAAAATATATGAACTATGTGAAATAAAAACGGAATATCCTATAACAAAAGACGGATGCGGTGTTCCTATTCCTTCTATGCCTTTAGTTAATATGGCAAAAGGATATTTAAATCTGTTCTGTAATCCAAAATACACAAGACTTAAAAACGCATTTTTAAATCACTCTTACGTAATCGGTGGGGAAGACAGAACCGACACAATGATTATCGAAAAATCTGACAATTTGGTTGCCAAAGTCGGAGCAGGCGGACTTTGCATCGTTGTAAACACAGAAATTGAAGAGGCATTTGTTGTCAAAATTTGTGATGCCGATATGACAGCAAGAGAGTTTGTGACAGTAGATTTGATTAACAATTTGCGTTGGACAAATATTAGACTTTGTCACGATATTGAAACAAATTTGCACGATAAAGTCGGTGAAGTTGTTACATTGTTGAAATAAAAATCAATTGAGCGTAAAAAAATAGGTTGGACAAATTTGCCCAACCTATTTTTTATCTCAAATATTATTCTCTACGGCTTTTGGAATACAAAAATATATTCGTGAGTAAAAATACTAAAACCACCAGCAAGTGCTCTATAGCGCCACAAATTAGCAGTTCTGCCTTTTCCTCTTTCGTTACCTTGAATATCTTTTACAATAGTTGATTTTAGGATAAATCCTAATTTTCTCATCCTATTCATACATTCAAAACCAAGCGGTTGAACTTCTGAATTTTTATAACTGTCACCAATAATCAAACAGGCAAAACGTCCCCTTTCCAAAAGGTCATAACCGTTTTTAGCAACTTTTTCAAACATATCATAAAATTCTTCTGTAGTAGAACAGTTAGACAAATCTTCCTTTTTATCAGAAAACTTGATGATATCATCATAAGGCGGATGTAACATCAAAAATTGAGCTTTTTCTTCGCCCATAATCTCTAATCTTGCCTTAACTTTATCAACTGCAAGTTCTGATGTTGAATCTGCACAAATTATATTCACATCTGTTACTAATTGTTTTGGTGTAAATTTTTCAGAGACTTTTTCTGCTAAATCGTCTTTCAATTCAACACCGATACAACGTCTGTTCATATTGATTGCTTCAATGCCTGATGTACCTGAACCGAAAAACAAATCAAGTACAACATCATTTTTCTTTGTGTATCTTTCATACATCTGTTGAGCAATCTGCGGAATATAATTTCCATGATATTCGTTAGAGTGACCATGTTCTCTCAATCTTGAAGGAAACTGCCACAAAGTACCTGTCAAAATGTGAGCATAATCTCTCCATTTTTTGAGGTTGATATCACTATACTTGGTAGTTTTGACATCAGGCTCTTTTACAATCTGCAAATCAGCTTGTTTTTTCGGTTGTAATTTCAAATTAGATATAACTTTTCTTACCAAAATGTCCCTCCGTCTTTATACAATTATCCAAGTCTTTGTTTTACACTCCAATCTTATAAAAATGTTTCAAATTTGTAATCAAACATTTAGATGATTTTGTGTTTGATGTAGATTGAGATTGAAGGTTGAGAAAAGTGCCAAGAATAAAACAGTTATCGAAACATTTAATTAATCAAATTGCGGCAGGAGAAGTTATTGAGCGTCCGGCATCTGTTGTGAAAGAACTTGTCGAAAATTCTATTGATGCAGGAGCGACACGTGTCAGTATTGAAATCAATAACGAATGCCGAGATATTCGTGTAGCGGATAACGGATGCGGAATTCACCCTGATGATATTTTGCTTGCTTTTTCTAAACACGCAACAAGTAAACTGCAAGAAGATGAAGACCTTTTTGATATCCATACATTGGGTTTTAGAGGAGAAGCTTTAGCCAGTATTATTTCTATTTCAAAGCTAACTTGTACAACTCGAACAAAGGATTTTGAAACAGGTACCAAAGTAAAATGTGAAAATTCCGAAGTTTCTCAAGTAGAAACAGGCTGTGCAATCGGAACAATTATGGATATCAGAGATTTGTTTTACAATGTTCCGGTTCGTTTGAAATTTTTAAAAAACCAAAATACCGAGTTTTCATATATCCAAGAAATTATTCAATCAATTGCGCTATCTCATCCTGAAGTCGCAATTGAATTGAAAAAATTTGGCAGAACCGTTTTGAATACGACAGGTCAAAATAATTTGACACAAACTATTAAAGAAGTTTTTTCATCTGATGTAACTAACAACTTGAAAGAAGTTTTAAAAACAGATGATTTGTCAGGACTAAAAATTAGCGGATTTGTGAGCACACCGGATTATACGCGTTCAAGCAAAAAAAATTATCACATTTATATTAATTCTCGTGTCGTAAAATGTCCGATATTTCAAAAAGCAATTGATATGGTGTATAAGCACCTAACAGCAAACAACAAATATCCGTTTGTTGTCCTGAACCTTGAAATTCCACCGCATGATGTGGATGTAAATGTTCACCCAACCAAAAAAGAAGTGCGCTACAGAAATCCTAACCAAATTTTTAATTTCATATATTCTGCAGTTGAAGCAGGTTTGGCTAATTATGTTGAAAAACCAAAAGTTCAAACGCAAAGTTATGAACCGCAAATTCAACCGTCAATTTCTTTCGACAACCCACAAGAAAATCCTCAAGATGTAATTCCATTTCCAACATCTGAACCAAAGAAATTTTTTGTAGATAAAAACACTGATACAATGTATGTTTCAGATAGTGAAATAAATAATTTACAACATAAAAATCAAACATTTAACCAACCACAACAAAAACAGTTTTTCACAGAACAACCAAAAGTTGAAGAACCACAAGACAACATCATCGGACAATACCGCGATACATATATTTTGATTGACGTAGAAGAAGGTTTGGAAATTGTTGACCAACACATCGCACAAGAACGCTATATTTACGAAAAACTAAAGTCTGAAAAAGACATCATTTCTCAAATGTTATTTGTTTCTGACGTAGTAGAGGTTTCATCAACCGAAGCAGAAATCATCAAAAATAATATTGAAAAATTTGAGAAATTTGGCTACGGAATAGAATTTGTCAGCGACAATGAACTCATTTTCCGCAAAGTTCCACAACTACTTGCAAAAGTGAATCCTAAAGATATTATTGCAGACATTTTGGACAATATAGAAGGTGATATAGATAACCTTGAAGAAAAGATTTTGATTACAACATCCTGCAAAGCGTCAGTAAAAGCCAATACCAAATTATCAATTTGGCAAATGCAAGACATTATAAAAAAATGGCGCACAACAAAAATGCCATACACATGCCCACACGGAAGACCGATATCAAAAATCATTCCGCATAAAGAACTTGCAGGCTTTTTCCAACGTACAAAATAGGTCGAAGATGTTTCAATGTCACCCTTAACTAACCAGAATATGAGTTGAGCTGAGCAAAACGTAATATTCTGTTCCTACTTGGTGTTGCAGGGTATTTAGTATTACAAATTTTTCATAAAACTAATCTGTTCTATTTGAGATGCTGAAACAAGTTCAGCTAAACACATGCTCCCCTGCCCCTTGTGAGACACAAGTAATAAAGTATGTTGGGCTCACTAGCTCGACCATAACTTTGTCAACATAGCACTCCCCTAATAATGTTCATCATCAAAAATTTTAAAATCTTTTGGTAGACTTTTTTCAATATTTTCAAAAAGTTCACTCATAGACCAACCAAAAGCTTCTGCAATTTTCTTCAATGTAATAACCTGCGGTTCATTTTCCCCTCGCTCAATTCTTGTCAGAGTAGATTTTGGTATATCATTTTCGTAAGCAAACATTAACGCACTTTTGTGATATTTTTCTATTCTAATTTGCCTAATAGCCGCACCAATTGTTTGGCAATAATATTTTTCTCGTTCTTTCATTAAGTTTTCTCAAGATTTATTAAAATTTTGACCCATATATGGGATAGTAATGTATAATAAACTTCATACGACCCATATATGGGTCATGGAGGTAAAAATGATATATCGTAGATTTGGTTTTATACTTGCAAAAGGTGCTACGCACATAAATTCGCCACAGTCTAAAGTTAAGTTAGGCTTTACACTAGCAGAGGTTTTAATCACCCTTGGTATAATTGGGGTTGTTGCAGCTTTGACAATTCCAAATTTGATGACCCATTTAAAAAATAAAAAACTTGAAAGCCAGTTCAAAAAGACGTATGCCGAATTAAATATAGCCGCAAGAACGTTTTACTCTCAAGAAGAAGCCTCTGTCCACGATGCAGATGTAATTTTGTATGGAGGGGACAACTCTGAAGGTAATAAAAGAAGTGACTTGGTATTAGATAAATTTATGACATATTTTAAAGGTTACCAAAAAACTACCGATGGCTGGTGGCTTGAGTACGACCGCACCCATAAAATTACACAAAAAAATCTAAATAGTATAGCTACAAAACATTACCCTTGTGATGAGTCACGTGTTGCAATTGATATTGTTGGAAGATTATATGCATTTGATAATTCTTCAACTCAACATAATTATTCTTCCGGACCAAAGGTTTGTGTAGATATTAATGGAAACGACAAACCGAATCAACTTGGGTATGACAGGTTTGTTTTTGTGTTCACAGAAAACAATGCAGTTGTACCATATACTGGCACAAGTTGGAATGGTTTCACTGAAAATATCGCAGATGATACAGAAATCGCAAAATACTGCAATTATGAGTTAGGAGCAGATATACCGGCATTTTCTTGTGCATATTTTGCACTAAAAGACAAGAGCCCTGATGGCAAAGGGACATATTGGAGAAATTTTTTGAAATAACAATTGTATCCTCACTCGAAATCTATCAATTTAGATTTTGTTGTCGGCTTGGTAAAGCCGACCTACAAACTTGAAAAGCTTTGCCCCCTCTCCCTAACCCTCTCCCACAAGGGGCGAGGGAATAGGTGTCATTCCGAACTCGTTTCGGAATCCTTTCAATAATCAAGGTTTATCAATTACAACATTTGTGAAATTATTAATATGGAAAAGATTCTGAATCTACGCAGTCGCATAAAACGTGACTCCACTTCGTTCCGCACTCTGCTCCTGCTGTTCAGAATGACAATGACCTGTGCGTTTAATAAAAACTTCCTCGCCCCTTGTGGGAGAGGAGTAAGGAGAGGGGGTCAAGGTCTTTCAATTATATACCCCTTTATCCCCCCCTAGGAATATGTTGCCTCCCATACCAACACACAATTGTAAACAAATGTTACAAATAAAACACATGCTGAAATTCAATCTTTCCCAAAAACTTTATATAGAAGAGAGAACTAAAAAGATATTTAAATAAGGAGACGAGATATGGCATTTTTAGCATTAGCAAGTCAAAAGAGTTTATTGACTTTACAAAAAAACTTTTTACAATTACAGTACACTTCAATTCAAAACCAAGTTCAATATGCAACATCACAAATGACTGCAATTCAAAGAGAATATTCAGGACAAGATGACAGTGATTACACAGATGATGCAAACTACATCTATTATGAAGATTTGAGTGACCAACTTGAAACAGAAAAGGATTCTATTGATTCACAACTAACAGCTATTGAAAACGAAATTTCTGGCTTGAAGACACTTGTAAACAACAACATCAAGTCAAGCTGTACTTTAAACCTATTAAACTCTTAATCGGTTTAAATTATAAGTTTCTTTCAAAAAGTTCCACAGTGTTGAGCATCAATGACGTAATTGTCATTGGTCCGACACCACCTGGAACAGGTGATATGTATGATGCAACTTTGGATGCACTTTCAAAGTCTACGTCTCCGCGGGTTTTTCCGTTTTCATCTTTGAAAATTCCAACATCTACAATCACACAACCATTTTTTAACATTTTCCCTTCTATAATTTTTTTCCCCGCTGCAGAAACTACAACATCTGCAGTTTTTATTATGTCTGAAAGATTTTTAGTATGGCTGTGACATACCGTAACTGTTGCATTGCGATTCAATAACATTTGTGAAAGAGGTCTGCCAACAATATTGGAACGCCCAATAATAACAGCGTGTTTCCCCTCTAACTCAATATTATATTCATCAAGCAAAAGTAGAATTCCTTTTGGAGTGCATGGATAAACTGTTGGAATTTCACCAGAAAACAGTTTACCAAAATTATATGGTGTAAAACCATCAACATCCTTCATTGGAGAAATTGTGTTGATAACATTTTCTTTTGAAATATGTTTTGGCAAAGGTAATTGAACCAATATTGCAGTAACTTCTGAATTGTTATTTAGTTCTTCTATTTTTGCCAAAAGTTCAGCCTCAGTAGTATCGGCAGGATAATTTATAACTTCTGAAACAATACCTAATTTTTCGGCAGTTTTTTTCTTGTTGTTCACATAAATTTTACTTGCAGGATTATCCCCAACAAGTATTACAACAAGAGTTGGCTTTGTTTCAAATGCATCAATTTTTGTTTTCAAATTTGCTAAAATCTTTTCTCGTAACTTTTTTCCGTCTAAAATTTCTGCCATTTCTTCTCCATGGGGTAATTATTGTTTTGCCTGCGGTAAATTTAACCTAAAATAAAATTCCTTGATTGCACTTTGAACAACTTGAGATTCGCGTGACATTGCATTATTTTTCAACTCTTTGTCAAATGGAATTGTACCAAGAACATCCAAAGCGTATTTTTTCAAAAGCTCATAAACTGCAGCCAAGTTATCGTTATCAACTTTATTTATCACAACGCCTAATTGATTGCCTGCAGCATATTTTGCACTAAATTCTTCAATACGTTTAGCCAAATGTGCAGACTCTTCTGATGGTCTTGCAACTATTATTGTTGAATCTATGTCAATATCGACAAGTTGATTCAAATATTTCAAGTCAAATTCACAGTCAAAAATCACAATATCATAACGATTTATTAACTTATACACAGCATCATTGATTTGCTTTGTAATCGGACATCTGCAATCTTTTGAACCAACAAACCAAGAAACAATTATATCAACATTGTCATCAATCGGAACTAAAATATCTTCCATAGCCCATTCAATGTATTCTTGTTTTGTCATATCTTCAGGAATACCTGTTTTATACTCGTGTTTTCCACTTCTGATACCGTAAATCGTATTTCTGATATCCAATCCAAAACTGTGACCAAGTTCGCCTGCCAAATCGTTATCAAACAACAAAATTGATTTTTCGGGAAACATTTCTTTAAAAATGTGCATAAAAGCTTTTACTATTGTTGTTTTTCCGCTACCGCTTTTACCTGTAATTGCAAGTTTTACCGTCAAATCTAAAACCTCTTCCTTAATTCATTTGATAATTCAAAAACCAAATCCATTGCTTTTTGCGCAAGTTCAACACTCAATGAGCCAGCCCCACAAGATGATGTTATAAGCGAATTATCTATAATCAGTTTCTCATCAATGCCTTTATTAGTCAAATATTTTATTCCTTGCCCAAAATCTTTGATTAAATCAGCAAGCGTAATATTTTTCAAAGCTTCAACATCAAGTGTTGGGACTAAACCCCAAGCAAGCTTCCCACCATCTTGCAAAAATTTATCTATTTCTTGAGCAAACAAGCCAAGATGCTCAGAAAAAGCAAATGCATCAAAATTAATAATATCTGCTTTTGCTTTTATTAAAATTGTCCAATCACATTTTCCACAACAATGAATTGCACTAATACCACCATTTTGATGAATAATCTCACTTATTTCAGCAAGCATATCTACAACATCTTTTTCTGAAATAGTCAAATAAGCAGATGTTCCAAGCTGAGATAAAGTCGGCTCATCCATAAAAATAATCGGTATTGTTGTAGGATTAGCTTGTTTTATATGCTTAATTTGCCATAAAACCTTTAACGTCAAAAGTTTGACAACAATTTCACGTAAAGTTTCATCAAATATTGCATTAATTCCATTTTGGTCTGTCAACATAGCAGCTAGTGTAAACGGACCAATAATTTGGGCTTTTGCATATTGGGGTTTTGTGTTCTTGATAATTTTTTCAAACTCAGGAAATGTTGATGAAAATTCCTTACTGATTGCGTATTTTTCCAAAATTTCGGTATCAGTATCTGCTATTATTTCTTCATAATCAGTGAAAAAACTTTCCAAATCTTCAAGAAACTTTTCACTTTCTGTATCAATCTCAAAACTTTCATTTGAAGGCAAAAACGAAGGCAATCCTTCCAAAAATTGGATAGTCATGTCTTCGTTTCTGTTAATATTACTAAGTTGTGGATAAAAAGGAATCTCTGAAAAATCCTTCTTTACAACTTCCATTGCCGACTCAACAGTGTTGTGAGGTAATGAACCAATCGCTAATGCTTGTAGTTTTAGATTTGATAATTGATTCATCCGCACTCCCTGATTGCTAAACTATTCAGCTGATTCTTCTGAAGATTCTTCAATTGATTCTTTAACAACTTCAGATGCTGTAACAACAACATTTAATTCAGATTTAACTTTTGAAGTCAATTTGATTAACATTACATAGTTACCGATTTTGTTGATTGGAGCGTTAAGAGAAACTGATTTTCTGTCAACTTCAATACCAGCTTGAGCTTGCAATTCTTCAGCCAATTTTTTAGTTGTGATTGTACCGAACAATTTACCAGATTCACCTGCTTTAGCAGACAATTCCAATTTACCAAATTTTTCAATTGCTGCAGCTTTTTCCAAAGCTTCTTGGTGCAATTTTTCTTGTTTAGCTTTAATTCTAGCGATATTTTTTTCTCTATTTTCCAAAGCTCCTGCAGTTGCAACTTCTGCTGCACCTTGAGGAAGTAGGAAGTTTCTAGCATAACCGTCTTTAACGTTGATAACGTCACCAACTTCGCCTAAGTTTTGAACTTCTTTTTTCAATATAACTTGCATTTTACAATTCTCCTTTTACATTTATATTTCTGCATGTAGCCCTAACATACTACAAAAAGAATAATTTGTCGAGAGGTTATATAATTTTGTTAAGGAAAAGCTCGTTGTAGCAAAAGGGATAATAGAATTTGATAAACTAGTTCGGAATGACGCTATATTGTAAAAAGCCTGTCCTCCAGCCTTCCTGCCCTCCGTAGGCAACTTTTTCCATTATTTTTCGTCTTTAACACTAGGAAGAGAGGAATTGAGAATGGAATTATTTTCAAATCTTGTGTATGAGTATAAAAAAGGGGTTCGTGACTTGGTTCTATTCACTTGCACAAAATCACAAGCCATTGAATACCTAAATTATCTGAACAAACTTCGTATAAAATACTTGGTTGTCACAGTTGGGGGAGGGAAAATTAATCTATTTTTCGGAAATAATAAGTGTTTGCAAATACTAAAAGCATTTTCAAGCCTGAATTTAGACGAAATATCTGCACAAGAGGACTTCATTTTAGGTATAATGCTCGGTTACTCAAGAGCTGAACAGTATTCGAGGTTGCTTGCAAAAAGTTGCTAACTTTTTCGTAACTTTTTGTAAATTTAATCGCCTCAATCCATATATTGATGCTTTTGATAAAAAAGGCATGCTTTTCTTGCCAGACATGAGTTTTAGCATGCTTAAAATATAGACATATTAAGAAATGTAAAGACTTATAGTAAAACTCCTTTTCGGCTGAAATCATGTCAGCGACATGGTTTCAGCCATGTTTATTTTCTGTTACAACTTAATCGAATAAATATTTTGGACATGCCGAAAAAACAAGGTAAAATTAAATTATGCTCATGTTTGAGCAATTTTCTTGTAGAGGTGAAATGATGTTTGAGACAATAAAGAAAAATCTTTTACGCATACAAGAAGATATCGCACCTTGTAAACCTAGAATAATTGCAGTTACAAAGTATTTTAGCAAAGAAGCTATGATTGCAGCTTATGAGGCAGGATTACGCGACTTTGGAGAATCAAGAGTAATTGAGGCTTCTGAGAAGATAAACAGCTTACCTGATGAAGTGAGAAAAAATTCCACTTTTCACTTGATTGGTCATTTGCAGACTAACAAAGTAAAACAGGCAGTAAAGAATTTTGATTACATTCATTCGGTAGATTCAATAAAACTTGCGCAAAGTATTTCGCAACACGCATCAGAAATCGACAAAGTTCAAAAGGTACTTATTCAAATCAATAATGCCAACGAGGAGCAAAAGTTCGGTTTTTCAAAAGATGAAGTGTTTGAAGCTTTTGAACAAATTAAGAAACTTAATTCGCTTGAGATTGTCGGAGTAATGAATATGGCCCCGCTAGGAATACCGGAAGAAGAAATTGGGAGATTATTTTCGGATATCGTTCAAATCAAAGATGAACTGGAGAAAAGGTATAATTGCAATTTGAAAGAAATTTCAATGGGTATGAGTCAAGATTACAAAATAGCAGCTCAAAAAGGTTCGACAATGCTTAGGGTAGGTAGAAAATTATTTGAATGATAAACGGAGGAAAAGTCGGTGGCAGCAATAACAGATAGTTTCAGAAAAGTAGTAGATTTCGTAATGGATGGTTTCCGTGGTGAAAATCCATTTGTTGATATGAATGATTCTGATGAATATGAAGATGATTATGATTATGTAGAAGACGGTAATGCAGTAAGAGAAGTAGCACCATCTTATACACCGGTTGTAGAAAAACATAGCGAAACAAAAATTCTTAATCACCCAAGCATGAATAGAGGTGGTAACGAAGTTGTTGTTGTTGAACCTCGCTCATTTGATGACGCTGCCACAATTGTTCAACACTTAAAAGACAGAAAAATTGTTATGCTAAACCTACACCTTTTAGATAAAGAACAATCTCAAAGAACAATTGACTTTGTTTGCGGTGCGTCTCAAGCATTAAACGGAAATCCTAAAAAAGTTGGCGATTTGGTATTTGTTTTTGCTCCTAGCAATGTAACTTTATCAGCAGATACAAATCCTCAACAAAGCAAATTTGATGATTCATTGTGGAGAACATCTCTACAATAGAATATTTTTGGTATGAGAAGAGAGATAGTTTAGATAAAACAGGCGGGTCATAATTTGAACCGCCATTTTTTTAAGTTTTAGAACATTGGAATTAAGATATTTGGGGCTAAGCCTGTATTTTCAAAAAAGTATCAGTTCAACAACCCATTTGAGCCATTAGGGCTGATAATTTTATTGAAAGGGGTGATGTTATGGAAGATATCAATTTAACCTTAATTTTGATTTTATTGATTTTATTCATAATAAAAAGTGGCACCTATCCGTTAAGATAAGCGCCATTAGCCATTACAGGTTACGGTAGTAAGCGGCTACCGCCCCTTTAATTCTATTATAACTTATGTTTCACAATATTTCAAGTGCGTTATTAAAAACTTCTACGTTTTAGCATATTCATAGCTTTAACCATAGCTTTTTTCTCATTCATTTTGCCAAAACCGCCGAACATTTTTTGCATTTTATTCATTCCGCCCATCATTTGACGCATTTGCTCAAACTGTTTTACATAAAGATTAATTGTATGCAAATCCATACCACAGCCTTTTGCTATACGTTTTTTTCGGCTGGTATTCATTAGATGCGGATTGTCACGTTCTTCAGGGGTCATACTTTGAATAAAAACTTCAATCTTTTTAAACTCGGTTTCGCTAGCGTGCGAAATCTTTTCTCTGTCAGCTTGTTTTAAATTAACCCCTGGAATCATTCCTAAGATTTGATCCATTGAGCCAAACATTTTCATCTGTTTTTGCATATTCAAAAAGTCATTAAAACTGAACTCTTCTTTCTCCATTTTTTCTTGGAATTTCAGAGCTTCTTTCTCATCAAAAACCTCTTGAGCGCGTTCAACCAAAGAAACAATATCACCCATACCGAGAATTCTTGTTGCCATACGTTCAGGATAGAAATCCTCAAGAGCATTAAGCTTTTCACCTGTACCTGTCAACTTGATTGGTTTTCCTGTACAGTGTACAACAGATAGCGCCGAACCACCACGTGAATCACCGTCAAGTTTTGTCAACACAAGACCGGTCAAACCAATTTGAGCATCAAAGTTTTCTGCAACATGAACAGCCTCTTGCCCTGTCATTGCATCAATTACAAGAAGTTTTTCATGCGGTTGAAAAACTCTATCAATAATCAAAAGTTCTGCCATCATTTCGGTATCAATTTGCAAACGTCCTGCAGTGTCAAGAATTACAACATTAAAGCCCTTCTCTTTTGCATAACTCAATGCATTTTGAACAATATTTTGAACATCTTTTGAGTCAGGTATTGTGAAAACTTCACACCCAATTTCTTGCCCAAGAGTTTGTAATTGCGAAATTGCAGCAGGTCTATAAACGTCACACGCAACAAGTAACGGATTTTTACCTTCTTTTTTAAGTTTAACCGCCAGTTTTGCAGAAGAAGTTGTTTTACCTGAACCCTGTAAACCAAGCATCATAATAATACTTGGATGCCCAGACAAATTAAGTGGTTTTAATTCTTTTCCAAGAAGTTCCACCAACTCATCATGAACAATTTTAACAAGTTGTTGAGAAGGGTTCACCCCTTGTAAAACATTTTCACCTTCAGCCTTATCTTTGATAGAAGAAATGAACGATTTTACAACACGCAAGTTTACATCGGCCTCTAATAACGCACGCCTGATTTCACGCAAAGCGTCTTGCATATTGTCTTGTGTTAATTCTTGCGAATGTGTTTTAGAAATTATATTTTGCAGTTTTTCACTTAAATTGTCAAACATATTAGAATCCTTTTAAAAAGTACCTATAAGCCGATTCTACCATGAAAATAAATAACAAACACTTTAAATATTCTACAAAATATGATAAAATAAAAAAGTAACATAAATTGGGAGTTTATTATGAAAAAGAATTTTGCATTATATAGCTTGGTTATGACAATTGTATTATTTGGTGCGGTTTCTTATGCAGTAAATATGCCATCTGCACCTGTATCATACTCTCGCCCTGTTGCTAAGACACCTGCTTACGCAGAGGCTGAGAACCCTAATGCTATAGCAACACCACGAAATAGTGGTGGTTCACAATCTTTGGATTCTTTGGCAATGTCAGCATTGAAAGCCGCAGAAAACCGCAATAACCAACAAATGAATGTTTATATTCGTCAAATGGCTGAAAAAGGTGTTACAGCAATAAATACCCCACAAATCGTTGCAAAACGAACCCCACACTGTCCGCCAATAAGAATGGAATTAAATGGCAGACAATTGAGTGGCAGCCTATGTGCAAGAATGGGCTATGAATATAAAGGCAAAATGCACGATATCGGATATTGCAAATAGGGCTTTGAGGACATGAGAACAAGATGACAAAATGTCTACGCCTCGCATAAAACGTGACTCCACTTCGTTCCGCATACATCACTATGCTTCATAGCGTTTGAAGGATTTTTCAATAGCCTTAGAAATAACTTGTTTTGTCGTATCATATTCTGTTGTTAAGGAAGATATTTCAGTATCAAGATTTTTCATCTTCAAATCTATTGTATCTTCTTTATTTTCAATCTTTGTTTTTTCTGTATTGTACTTAGCTTCAGCTCTAGCAATAGCTTCAGTATCAGTTACTTCCAAAATACATTTATCTGTTGAATAGTTACCTTGATAATAATAGCCATCATCACTGATTGAAGATATAAATGCCATACCGTTTTTCATCATTTCTGACATATAATCAGCATCATCGATTTTGTCATTTTCTGTCCAACCGTTCATACAAATCATATTGAACATTGAATCATAGAAGTTTGAAATCAATTGAGTGCTATCATCTTTAGTTTCAGAACCTGCATATACTGTGAATTTGAAATTTTTGTCAGTTCCATCATACAAGTTGCATTGAGATTTGTCACCTTTTTGGAAACTATATTGAGATTCGCCAATGCCTTGCATATATTGAACATAAGCTGTCAAAAATGCTTGAGCAATGTTGTTCAAGTTGATACTTACTTGAGATTTATCGTTTCTATCTTTGTGAGTTTTGCTATAGAAAAAGCCCCTGGCATCCTTATCTGCAGTGTAAGTAAAGCCCATATAATTTTGGGATCTTTGCATTTTACTATCATCATGACTTCTATGGTTTTGGGTAAATTCACCTTCACCAATTTCATCCATCCACTGTTTTAATTGGCTATTTTCTGGTGCAGCCCATTTTTCTAATTTACTTTTCTTTTGGTCCAAGTGATCTTTATATGAAGTATCACCATTTACACCATTGTGCCAATCTTGCAAGTGAGTATTTGGAACAATCATGTCATAAACTGCATTATAAGCATATTGCAAAGCTGTATCATTAGCTGCAATACCGCCTAATACGGAACTAAATTGGTTCATCATCCAATCTAAGATACCGCCATCACCTGCAATTTTATTTTGCAAATAATCTGCGCCATAAATTGGTAATTCGCCACCTTTTTTAGACAAAATTGAAAGATAACATTGGCTATTGCCTTCCAACAAATCTGCTAGAGTAACACTACCGCCAGTGCCTGCAGAACTTCCAAGCTCAGTATTTTCAACATTTCCATCAGTTACTCTATAAAATCTTTCATTTTCAAAAACATTACCAGCGCCATTTACAACACCACCAACACCAAGTGTAACTCCGGCAGTAGATGTTGAATCGGTATTAGTTTTGATAACATCTAAGAATTGTTTATAAGTATAATCCGTAGTAACTGCTGTTGTTGATGTTGTTTTACCCAATCCTAAAGTGTTTGAATAATTTGTACCAACAATAGTTGCTGCACTGGTTGCAGTGATAACACCTTGATTAGCCAATGCTTCAACAAACTTGTTTCGAACATCAGAAGATGGAGTACCATTCAAACCTTCTGCAGGAATACCTGCAGCACGAGCTGCAGCCGCATAAGAAGAGTTCAACATTACTCTATTTTGCGCATCTGTAACCAATTTTGGATAATAATCATTATAAACTGATGGAGTCATTAATAACCCATAAGTTAAATTAATATTACTTTCACCTGAACCTTGATAATCATACATCAATTTAGTTGTTTTCAAAGAGTTTTGGTAGTCAGAAGAAACTTTTTCCATGTCACGAGAAAGTGAGAGTTTCTGATGAGACAAACTCATAGATTGAAACTCACAGTCAGCTTTTCTGGCTGTTATTGTTAATAATCTGGCTTGTGATGCTGCTAAACCCATCGTTTTCCTTTCAACAATTTTGCACTTTTCGTAACTTGCATCCGTTTTGTCTTGTTTTCCTTGATGAAACTCGACCTCATCTCAAGACATTTTACTTGCTTTCATGTAGTATTACGGCATTCCACCGTTTAAACTTTAAAATTTGAGTAGATTTTCGTAACAAATGTTAATATATTTTTATTGGAGAAATAAAAAGGCTGTCATTCCGAAACGAGTTCGGAATGACAGTTAAGTTGTTTTTGTCACCCTGAACAGCAGGAGCAGAATGCGAAACGAAGTGGAGTCACGTTTTATGCGACTGCGGTGTTTCAGGGTCTCTAATACAACACTTAGGTCAAAAATCCGACAATAGCCAAAAGTGAACAATCAAACAAAACGAGTAAACGACAAAAGCCGAATTTGTTTGAGGAACGAAAGTGACGAGTTGTTCGGCTATGGTACGAGTTTTTAGTTTGATGTGAACGTTGGCGTGTCGGTGGTTTTGCGGTGCTTTTGCCACCAAAAGCACCCCTGCACGGAGTGCATGAAAAAGAAAGACTTGAAGGGCTTTGCCCCTTCTCCCTACCCCTCTCCCACAAGGGGCGAGGGAACAACTGCCAGCCTTCCTGCCCTTAGATTTGACAAATCCATGCAATATTATTCTTTTTATTGTAAAATTATCACAGGCAGAAAATATGCCTTACAAACAGACTTTTTTAGTAATAGGAAGAGGAGATTATAATAATGACAAAAAGAATCGGTATTGATGTTGGTGGTACAAATGTAAAAATTGCATTGGTTGACGGTGAAGGTAAAATCATTTATTCTAACAGCGTTCCAACTTATGCGCAAATGGGTTACGAATACACAGTAAACAATATCAAACAAGCTATTCGCGACTTGATGAAAGAAACAAACACTGACGCTAAAGAAATTGAAGGTATCGGTTTTGATTTTCCAGGACAAGTTGATTACAAAACAGGTGTTGTTAAGCTTGCGCCAAACATCCCTGGTTGGGTAAATGTTCCAATCGCACAAATGATTGAAGAAGAATTTAACATTCCAACAAGAATTGATAATGACGTAAGATGTGCTGCACTTGGAGAATTAAAGTTCGGTGCAGGGAAGGGTTGCGAAAACTTTGTATGCATCACTGTTGGTACAGGTATTGGTTCAGGTCTTGTTATCAATGGACAATTGGTACGCGGAGCAGCAAATGCAGCAGGTGAAATCGGTCACATTAAGTTGCAAATGAATGGTGGACCAATTTGCGGATGTGGTGACACAGGTTGTTTAGAGGCATTCGCATCAGGACCTTCAATCGTTGCAATGGCTCAAGAATACCTAAAAGGTGGAAAGTCTACTAAATTTAGAGAAATGGCAGGAGCTGACGGCGAAATTACACCTTATATCGTAGCAAAAGCAGCAGAAGCAGGCGACCCTGTAGCAAAAAGAATTTTTGAAATTGTTGGTACATATATCGGAATGGGTTTAGTTAGTGTTATCAACCTTCTTAACCCTGAAAAAGTAATTATTGGTGGTGGAGTAGCAGCAGCAGGAGATTTGTTATTAGACCCAATCAGAAAAACTATTAAAGAAAGGGCAATGGTTGTTGCAGGTAATTCAGTTGAAATCGTTCCGGCAGAACTTGGCAACTCTGCAGGTGTAATCGGTGCTAGTATGCTTGTTGAAGGTTAAAAACATATAATAAAAAAATAAAGGGGAGTTAAACAATGTTTTGCTCCCCTTGCTCAATCTCATAATCACCATTACAAACCTATTGAACTTTGATTTTGTTTGTTATAGATTTGGCATGTGTAATATATTATACGAAAAGAAGGAGAACTCAAATGAGTGAAAGAAAATTAGTTGGAACAGAAGAAATGTTCAAAAAAGCATTAGCTGGCGGATACGCTATCGGTGCTTACAACGTAAACAACATGGAAATTTTACAAGGTATTGCAGAAGCTGCTGAAGAAACACAATCTCCAATCATCTTGCAAGTTTCAGCAGGTGCTAGAAAATACGCTAACCAAACTTACTTAATCAAATTGGTTGAAGCTGCTCTAGCTACAACTACAGTACCTATCGCTCTTCACTTAGACCACGGTGCTGACTTTGAAATTTGTAAAGCATGTATCGACGGTGGTTTCTCATCAGTTATGATTGATGGTTCAAGATTCCCATTAGAAGAAAACATTGCTTTGACTAAAAAAGTTGTTGAATATGCACACGCTCACGGCGTTTCTGTTGAAGCTGAATTAGGTAAATTGGCTGGTGTTGAAGATGACGTTAAAGTTCACGCTAAAGATTCAACTTACACAGATCCAGCTGAAGCTGCTAGATTTGTTAAAGAAACTGGTTGTGATTCATTAGCAGTAGCTATTGGTACTTCACACGGTGCTTACAAATTCAAAGGCGAAGCTAAATTAGACTTCGAAAGATTAGCAGAAATCAAAAAAGCTTTGGAAGAAGCTGGTTTCCCTAACTATCCATTAGTATTGCACGGTTCATCATCAGTTCCAAAAGAATTTGTTAATAAATGTAATAAATTCGGTGGTAACTTACCTGATGCACAAGGTGTTCCAGAAGATATGCTTAACTATGCATCTAAACACGGTGTTGCAAAAATCAATATCGATACAGACTTGAGACTTGCAATGACTTCTACTATCAGAGAATTCTTCATTGAACACCCTGAAAAATTCGACCCACGTGAATACATGGGACCAGGTAGAACAGCCGTTAAAGAAATGGTTATGCACAAAATGAGAGACGTATTAGGTACAGCAGGTCACGCTAAAGACTAATTTCACTCTTGCATGAATAGAATTGACAGCTCAAGGTTAGTCCTTGAGCTGTTTTTTGTTGGGGTGTTTGAGCACTCTACTATTCTTTATTTTGCCTACCTACCTGACATCTTGTCATCCTATCCGTCATTACAACACAAATTGTAAACTTCTTTGTAAATTACTTGCCTGAAATTTGTAATTTGTGTAAAATTATAGATGATACTGGGGAGGAATCAGGTTTAATGCCGAAAATAGCAAGATACCAAGATGACGGATATTATTCGGAATATCGTTTTTCATCAGGCAGCTCTTACACAAGAAGTTATGAATATTCGCGCTATTCAAGCGAAAATGCTGTTCATTATGAAAAATTGAGACACGAAAACCGACCTAAAAAACAAAGACGTAGAAAGAAAAATATTGTTCAATTTTTGGTTTCATCGCTACTATTATTATCAGTTGTAATTTATGCAATGCCTTACTCGTTTAACAACATTACAAAAGCAATGTTCGTACCGACTCCGCACAACGAAATTACAACCGATTTACATGAACTAACCTACCCTACGAATAAATACTTATCTAATTCTTGGTTCTTGGGTAACCGCTCTTTCAATTATTCAGCTGATGAAAAAAATTCAATGATGATTACCCCAAAAGAAAATGTTAATATGCCGGTTTTACAGCAAGAATTGGTAAGTTTAACCGAAATGTATCCTACCGTAAAACCTGCGATTTATGTATGGGATTACGAAACAGGAAATTATATCGACATCAATGCTGATAAAAGCTACTCAACAGCAAGTATTATTAAAATTCCGGTATTGATTGACGTATTTAAATCAATTGAGGCTGGTCAATTGTCATTAGAAGATAAAATTCCATTAACTGAATATTATCGTTCAGAAGGTTCAGGCAGCTTGCAATTCAAAGCTAGAGACTCTGAATACACGATTGACGAACTTGCTGAAAGAATGATTACTGAATCCGACAATTCGGCAACAAATATGTTGATGGCAAAAGTCGGTTCAATGACAGATGTAAACCAATCAATCAGAGATTGGGGTTTAAAAAACACATCTGTTCACACTTGGTTGCCTGATTTGACAGGAACAAACAGAACAACTGCCAAAGAAATGGCTGAAATGCTTTATAACATTGATGAAAATGACAAATTTTTATCAGAAGAATCAAGAAGTAAAATGCTAAATTATATGGGACATGTTCACAACAACAGATTGATTCAAGCAGGTCTTGGAGCAGGTTCTGTATTCTTGCACAAAACAGGAGACATCGGCACAATGCTTGGCGATGCAGGTATCGTAATTACACCAAACGGCAAAAAATATATCGTTGTAATCCTTGCTAATCGTCCGCATAATGCCATTGCAGGTAAAGATTTTATTGTACACGCATCTGAAATCATTTATAACTATATGGTGAAATAATGTTAAAAGAATTGTTAGACACAAATCACTGTTTCAAGTTGGTTTGTGGAGCTGGTAATGAAGATATTGAAGAAATTAAGCGTCTTGTTTACGTGTACGCTATTGCCGGATGTAGATTTTTTGACCTTTCGGCAAACGAAGAAGTCATCCAAGCCGCACGAGACGCACTTGAACTTGCCAAAGTTTATGATGCATATTTATGTGTAAGTGTTGGAATAAAAAATGACCCACATGTTAAAAAAGCCGTTATTGATTATGACAGATGCGTGAATTGCGGAGCTTGTGAAGAAGTTTGCCCACAAGGTGCAATTCATTATGCCAAAGTAAAAAAATACAAATGTATCGGATGTGGAAAATGTTGGAAAGTATGTTCGCGCGCAGCAATTTCTTATATATCGGAAGAAAAAAATCTTAGCGAAGTCCTTCCTCCTATTGTAGATAAAGGTATTGATTGTATAGAATTTCATGCAATGGGAAATAATACTGACGAAATTTCTAAAAAATGGAAATACATCAACGACAACTTTGAAGGTATTTTGAGTATCTGTACAAGTCGCGGAAAATTAAGTGATGAAGGTTTAGTCAACCGCATAAAAGAAATGATTAAAGACCGAAAACCATACACAACTATTATTCAAGCAGATGGTTTTCCTATGAGCGGAGGAGATGACAACTACAAATCTACTCTCCAAGCAGTTGCGACTGCGGAAATTGTTCATAATGAAAAACTACCAGTATATTTAATGCTTTCCGGCGGAACAAATGCCAAAACAACAGAACTTGCCAAAATGTGCGAAATTTCATATTGTGGAGTTGCTGTTGGTTCTTATGCTCGAAAAATAGTAAAAAGATTTATTGAGGCTGATGATTTTTGGACAAATCCTAATAGACTTAATCGCGCGTTAGATATGGCAAAACCTCTTGTTGATTCTGTTATTCTATAGGTATAATTATGGAAATTTATTATTTAAAAAAAGAAGAATTTTTAAATTCAATTGACATAAATTCTTTAAAAAAATTTAGTGACAATCGGGAATTCTCATCTGAAGAAAAATACCTTGAACATCTTTGTGGACTATTTTTGACAAAATTTATCGCAAAACAGGTTTACAATATTAAAAATACGGAAATTGAATTAAAAAATAAAAAACCTTATTTCAAAAATAACGAAATTTATTTTAGTGTTTCACACTCAAAAAATATTGTACTTGTTGGATTTAATAACGCAAATATTGGAGTCGATACAGAATATATGTATCCAAGAAATTACCAAAAAATTATGGATAGATATAACAAAAATATTGTAAATCCGACCAAAAAAGATTTCTACAGATTTTGGACTATCCATGAGGCTGAAATCAAGCTGGGCAAACCTCCAAAAGCAATGTTTTCAACCAACTTGGAAAACGATTATGCACTATCTTGTGTATGTGATGATGTTTTGGTTTCAAATTTAAAAATCAAAAAATTAAAAATTAAATCACAAAATATCAACCTGATAAAAGAACTACAAACCCCTCAGAATATACAACTGGAGATGATTTAAGCATGGCTTGACAAAAGTCAAAAAATCGTAAATAATATAAAAGGGTCAAACCTCTAAGAGGTGCGAATTCTTAAAGGTTTGTTTAGTACCCTATAATTGTTTAAATTTTAAAAGCTATTGTTAGTATTGCTAGTGCTAATAATAGCTTTATTATTTCTACAATCACTTTCTCACCCCCTTTCCACCAATTAGCTAGTAACTGCGTGTGTGGGTGGGTGTGATGGGTACTGACCCATAATAAATATACCAAACAAATTTTCATTTGTCTAATTATTAATAATATTTCCATAAATATGTAAATAATCTCCCACAAACTTGCAAGAAAACTTTATTTTTGCGAAAATTACAAAGATAAAAGACTAGAAAAAAGGGAGAAATTACAATGGATATTAAAGCCGTCATTTTAGCCGCTGGTAAAGGTACAAGAATGAAATCCGAAACTACACCAAAAGTTTTACACCAAATAATGGGAAAAACTTTGCTTGGTTATGTTTTGGATAACGTGAAAAATTTTGTATCAGAAGAATATGTAATTGTTGGACATCACGCGCAGGAAGTAGAAAATTTTGTCAAATCAAATTACGAAAATGCAAAAACTGTACTTCAGTCACCGCAACTTGGAACAGGTCATGCTGTTTCTATGGTATGTCCAGATTTACAAAATTATGACGGACTTGTTTTGATTCTTTGCGGAGATACTCCACTTGTCCAAGAGGAAACTTTGAAAAAATTTGTTGAATATCACAAGTCTCAAAACTCAGATATCACCGTTATGAGTACACTTTTTGACAATCCTACAGGATATGGCAGAATCATTAGAGAACAAGACAATTCTTTGCAATGTATTGTTGAAGAAAAAGATGCCAATCCTGAACAAAAAGCAGTAAAAGAGGTTAACGCAGGAATTTATTGTCTAAACTGGGGCAAAATCAAAGATGCATTTGGTCAATTAAAAAGTAACAATGCTCAAGGAGAATATTATCTTACAGATATCATTTCTTGGGGAAAAACAAAAGCCCTAAAAGTAAATGCTTACATTTTAGAAAACAGTGATGAAATCTATGGTATTAATTCAAGATTAAACCTTGCGCAAGCTGCCAAAATGATGAATCATAGAAACCTTGAACGCTATATGATAAACGGTGTTACAATTGTTGACCCTGATTCTACTTGGATTAGTGAAGATACTGAAATAGGACAAGACTCAATTGTTTATCCTTTCACATATATTGAAGGGAAAAATACAATCGGCAAAAGTTGTAAAATCGGACCTTGCGCACATTTTAGAGGGAATGTTGAAGTTTGTGACAATGTAAAAGTTGGAAATTTTGTCGAAGTAAAAAAAGCTAAAATTTCTTCTAACACAAATGTTGGTCATTTATCTTATATCGGAGATTCAGAACTTGGTCAATATGTAAATATCGGTGCAGGCACAATCACTGCAAACTACAATCCACTAACCAAAGAAAAAACAAAAACTATTTTAAAAGATAATGTAAAAATAGGCTCAAATACAGTGCTTGTCGCTCCGATAACAGTTGATGAAGGCGCAAATATAGGTGCCGGAACGGTGGTAACAAAAGATATCCCTGCGTGGGCGCTTGGAATAACTCGTTCACCTCTAAAAATTCTTGAAAACTGGGTCAAGAAAAAGCTTTCAAAGTAAATTTTTGTTACAGTGAAGATTATTCACTAGCAAAATCAAATCTTTAGAGATTTAATATGCATGCAGGCAAAATGTAGGAGAAAAACATGCTATCAGTACAAAACTATAACTTAACAGCCAATAGAAACATGGCTTTTAAAGGTAAATCTGAAGATACAGAAAATAAACCGTTCCAAACTCATGCCGGTTTAAAGACAGGTATTGTAGCCGGTACTATCGGTGGTGGCGGAGCACTTTTAGAAGGATATGCCGCAAAAAGAATTGATGAAGTAATTAAATTAGGCGGAAAATCACAAAATATAAGCAATGATACAAGATCAATGATGCAAGAAGTAGTTGAGTTTATGAACTCTGCTAAGAAAACAGCTAAAATCATGGCACCGGCAATCCTTGCAGCATCAATTGCATGCGGTGTTGCTGTTGATGCCGTTGCAAATAAAAAACACAATAAAATTGCAAACTTAAAAGAATCAAATGATACTAAAGAAATTTTGCAAGAAGAATCTCGTGCAAACACAACAAGAAATGGTAATGTTTACTACAAATCAAATACTGGTAAAAAATTAGGTACTTTATTAGGCGCGGTAACATTCCCAACTGCTGTATTAACAACATTAAAACTAATGAAGTTCAAAACACCTATTAAACAAGCAGCAATAACATCAGGAACTGCAGCAACATTTGGTGCTCTTGGTGGTTTAGTATTAGGTGCAATTACAGATAAGTGTTCTAACCATGCAGCAAGAAAAGCAGCAGATAAACAAGCTCAAGAAGCATAATTAAAACAATTATAAATCTAAAAAACGGTTAAGTGAAATATCATTTGACCGTTTTTTATTACCCAAACTCAAACCTTTACATTTTGCCTTAATGTTCTATGATAAAAGTATAGAAGACAAAAATAGAGAGAAAATTATGTTTAATCCCAAATCACACAAAGCCGAAGAATTTATAAATCATGAGGAAGTTTTAGCCTCATTAGAATACGCAAAAAATAACAAAAATAATATTGAACTTATTGATAAAATTTTAGAAAAAGCAAAAATTGGCAAAGGGCTTTCTCATAGAGAGGCAGCAGTTTTACTTGATTGCGAAATTGAAGAAAAAAATCAAGAAATTTTTGAACTTGCAAAGAAAATCAAACAAGATTACTACGGAAACAGAATTGTATTATTTGCTCCGTTATATTTATCAAATTATTGTGTAAACGGCTGTGTGTATTGTCCATACCACGCAAAAAACAAACACATTCCACGCAAAAAAATGACTCAAGATGAAATCCGAGAAGAGGTTATTGCGTTGCAAGATATGGGACATAAACGTCTGGCAATTGAAACAGGAGAAGACCCTGTAAACAACCCTATTGAATATGTTTTGGAATCCCTAAAAACAATTTATTCTGTACATCATAAAAATGGAGCTATCCGTCGAGCAAACGTAAATATTGCAGCCACAACCGTTGAAAACTACAAAAAACTCAAAGAGGCAGGTATTGGCACATATATTTTGTTCCAAGAAACTTATAACAAAGAGTCTTACGAAACACTTCACCCAACAGGTCCAAAACATAATTATGCATACCACACAGAAGCTATGGACAGAGCAATGGAAGGCGGTATTGATGATGTTGGACTTGGCGTATTATTTGGGCTTGAACTATACAGATATGAATTTAGCGCACTTTTAATGCATGCAGAACACCTAGAAGCAGCATTTGGAGTAGGTCCTCACACAATCTCTGTTCCAAGAATCAGACGTGCTGATGATATTGACCCATCTACATTTGATAACGGAATTGATGATGATACATTTGCCAAAATCGTTGCTTGTATCAGAATTGCTGTACCTTATACTGGTATGATTATCTCAACAAGGGAATCTAAAAAATGTAGAGAAAGAGTGCTTGAACTAGGAGTTTCTCAAATCAGCGGAGGTTCTAAAACAAGCGTAGGAGGTTACGCTCATCCTGAACAAGAATCAGAAGAAGAAACCGCACAATTTGAAGTTGAAGACAGACGTTCTTTAGACCAAATCGTAAAATGGCTTATGGAACTTGGTTATGTACCTAGTTTTTGTACAGCCTGCTATAGAGAAGGCAGAGTGGGTGACAGATTTATGGAAATATGCAAAGAACAACAAATCCACAATTTCTGCCATCCAAATGCGATTATGACCTTGAAAGAATATTTGGAAGATTACGCATCAAATGATACAAAAAAAATTGGTGAAACTCTTATAAAAAAAGAATTAGAAACATTTAAAAATCAAAATCTTGAATGTAAAGTTGAGCAAAACCTTGAAAAAATCGAACACGGTGAACGTGATTTCAGATTTTAGATTACCTTGAGCAGCGCTTCAATTTATGCTAATATACTGATATGGATTTTACAGAAAAAACATTAAACTCAAAGGTTGTATATGACGGAAAAGTAATCACCGTCATCAAAGATGATGTTGAAGTAGCTGACGGACACAAATCATTTAGAGAAGTGGTTCTGCATAGTGGTGGCGTTGTAATCGCTGCACTCAAAAACCCTGAAACAATTTTACTGGTAAAACAATATAGATATCCGCTAAAAGAAACAATTTTAGAGCTTCCTGCAGGGAAACTTGAAAAAGGAGAAAATCCTGACTTTGCAGCAAAAAGGGAACTTGAAGAAGAAACAGGATACCGTGCAAAAAGTTGGAACTCTCTTGGATATATCAACACAACTCCAGGAATTTGTACAGAGAAATTATACCTCTACCTTGCAACCGATTTGACTTATGTTGGAGACCATCCTGATGAGGGAGAAATCCTAAAATGCAGTGAATATAAGCTTTCTGATGTTTTAGAAATGATTTATTCAGGCAAAATAAATGATGCAAAGACAATTTGTACACTTACACGTAGTGTGAATATTTTGGCAAAACAGATTAAAAATTAGGCTATAACGAGGATTTTTAAAATGATAAAAATGATAGCAACAGATATTGACGGAACAATTTTAAAATGGGGGTTAAATTTCACACCAGAACTTAAAAATTGCATAAAAAATCTCTCATCAAACGGAATTAAAGTTGTCCTTGTTACTGGCAGAATGCATATTGCCGCCATGCCTGTTGCTCGTGAACTTGGCTTGAATACACCAATAATTTCATATCAAGGCGGACTTATTAAAGATATCAGTGGCAAAACCTTATACCAAAATACACTATCCCCAAAGTATGCCAAAGAGATTATACAATGGGCACGCAAAAACAATATTCACATAAATCTTTACCTTGATGATAAATTGTATGTTGAGCATGACAACGATATCGTAAAATACTACACTGATGGAAAATTTATTGATTATACAGTTTGTTCATTTGATGATTTGGAAATCGAAAATGTTAATAAAATTTTGGCAATCGACTTAAACAATGCGGAAAAAGTAACCTCTTGGGTTGATGAATTAAAGGCAAAATACCCTGATTTATATATCGTAAAATCAACTCCTTATTTTTGTGAAATCGGTTCAGGAGATGCAAAAAAATCTCTTGGAGTACAGTTTTTGTGCAACTTATGGGGTATAAAAAAAGAAGAACTTTTGACAATTGGTGACCAAAACAACGACATTGACCTTGTTAAAGCAGGTGGAATCGGTGTTGCAATGGGTAATGGCAGTGAGGAATTAAAAGCTTGCGCTGATTATATAACCGATACAGTTGAAAACAACGGATTTGTAAAAGCAATTGAAAAATTTGTTACTGTTGCCCCAAAAATTTAAAATTTTTGAGCACGTCCATCCATTTCGATAACTTCACCACCGCAATTCGGACAAATTTTTGGATTTTTCTTTTCTCGCAAAAATTGTTTGTAACATTTTGTGCAGATATATTTTTTTTGTTTCCTTAGTAAAATTAATAACAAAAAAGGAGCTAAAACCTGAACAATTAATACAACAACTCCCAATATAATTAGTAAACAACCCAAGCTTGGACTTATAAAATAATAAAACGGTAAGGCACTACTATATTCTTCATAATCATACTGCGGTTGTTCAACCGTCGTCGTAGTATGTTGAATAGGACGTTTAACGGTAATTGAACTAATTAAATTTTCAGGAATACTTCTCATCTTTCACCCACTATTTTCACTTATTATAGCATATTACACCAATATATGCTATAATGAGAAAGATATATTATCAGAAAGGGAAAATATGTACAGAATCGGAATTGGCTATGATATCCACAAGCTTATTGAAGGCAGAGATTTAATTATTGGCGGAATAAAAATCACTCACGAAAAAGGTTTGCTGGGACATTCAGATGCGGATGTTTTGATTCACGCCTTGATTGATGCAATGCTTGGTGCGTTAGCACTTGATGATATCGGCACTCTTTTCCCTGATACTGATCCCAAATACAAAAATATTGACAGCACAATTTTGCTAAAACATGTCTATGATTTGGTAAGAGAAAAAGGTTATTCTATCGGCAATATCGACAGTAATATTATTGCCCAAGCTCCCAAAATGATGCCATATATTCCAAAGATGAAAGAAGTTTTATGCAAAATTTTAGAAATTAAGCCTGAAAATTTGTCTATAAAAGCTAAAACTAAAGAAAAAATGGATGCCGTTGGGCAAAAACTTGCAATTGAAGCCAATGCGGTTATTTTGTTGAATAATGTTCAGTAATGACAAAGACAAGCTTTGGATATAATATTTTCTCTCACTAATGGTAAATATCTTTACTTTCCTCATCCGTGCAGAGCTCATCTGCCAAATTACGCATGTACTCAATAATTGGGGAAATATTTTGTAACTCCTCAACCTCAGTATTAAATTTGCAATAATTATCCAAAACCACACTGATGTTATATAATTTTTCAGACAAGGCAATATTTGTTTCAATATTCATATCTTAATTCCAACTTATTACAAATACATTATTTCTTAAAAATATTTCCATTTCAAGAGGCGAAGAATATTATTTCCTAAAGTTATCAGACAAGTAACTCAAAATTGCACCACCAATTTCTTCATTTGGGTCAAAAGTTTGATTTGGATTAGGTGGGTCAATTGAATTTTTTATAAGCATATTAACCAAAGGGCCAAATGCATCAGGAACGTGGATTTTGCGATAAATACCTGCTAAAAAAGTCTGAATATTTGGAGATTTTGTACCATTGAACCTCGCAAAAACAGGATACAATTTGTCAATCCCTTTTGTACCATCATCAAGCATTCTATCCATGATATACAAGGTTTCTGTCACTTGCGCCTCGTTATTTGAATGTTGTAAAATATCTGTCAAATATGGCAGAGCATTTTCTTTTTGCCTAACAAAATAGTCAACCTCATTCTTGTCAAAAATACAGTAGTTCCTATCAGGTGTCGGAAGCTGAGCAGATGTACAGGCATAATAAGGCTGTGACATATTTTTAACAAGGTGTGGATGTTGCGGATTCTGATATTGAACTATAGAAATTTGTTGAATCATTTAATTACCACCTTACGAATATACATACGGAGGACCGTTTTTCACTTCAAACAAAACATTTTCCGCCATTGCCTTCAATTCTTCTTTACTTTTTTTGCCACTATCTACCTGTTTATAAAATTCCTCAACCAATGGTCTTATAGCCGCATCTTTTTTAGACTTAAAATTGCGCAATTCAGTCGAAACAAGACGATTTTGAAGTTCTAATTCTGTTTCTGCATTTATTTTCTTAACTTGAACCTCTTTAATCGCATCACCGGCAAGTTTTCCCCCATAAGCGACTGCAGTAACTCCTGTTATTCCTAGGAAAAGGTGTTTAAATTGTGGATTTGCCGTATCAAGCAACCAGTTATAGAAAAATGCAAGATACTCATTTACAAACGAGTTAAATGCAGGTTTTGGAGTACCATCCCCTGCGTAGTTCGGATTAGCTTTTATCGCAGATGTACGCATATTAAGCAAAATATCTTCCAAGAATTTTTTCTTTTCATTCACATTCTCCCAACTCAATGCATTAACCTGTTTCGTAATAAATTCTTCAGCACCATCTGAACACTCAATTGAACGGAACATGTGTTCTAAATTGTCTTTATCAATAACTTTTGTCTCTTCCTTTGAAATTTTGACAAGTTCTTCAATCGCAGATTTTGTACGTTTCAAGCCTTCATCAAGATTGATTTTACTTTTAGTAAGATTTTTTAAAGACAAATACCCAAGCCCAACAATTCCAACAAATGTACCAATTCCAAGCACAATATTTGCCAAATTTGAATTCTGTTTTTTATTTTCTTGTTTTTGTAATTGGTCTTGAGAAGTAAAACTTGTCACATATTTATTTTTGCCAAAATTGGGAAGAATCTTTTCATTATCGTCTTTCAAATATTTTTCAAAATCCGTTGCATATTTAGAAAGCATACTGCGAATAATCTGCATTTTACCTGCAAAGGATTCTGTTTCAACCGCAACAAGATTTTCTTGAAGATTTTTTTGAATATCTGAGTCTTTCCGCTTAACCCAAATTTCCTTATAACCTTCTAAAAATGTTTGTCCCATAAATGCCATCGCACCGAGTGTCAATGTTCCAATACCTGCCAAAAAAGTCTTCTTATTTGGACTTTGCACCATTTGGTACATAACTTGAGAATACTCGCTATTAATATTGACATTTCGTGTAAGAGCTGGCAACCATTTTTCTTTTGCCAAATTTTTAGCGATTTTTGCACTATGATTTACAAAACCGGTCAAAATTGCAATTGATGACATCACACCAAGTACAATTGCACTCAACGGTAACAATTTTTTATCAACAATTTTTTTATCAGTATACAACTGCGCAGGCATTGATATTTCATCTGATATCATATAATTACTTTTAGCTTCAGACAAACCTTCTTTTACAGTGCTATTAACAACAACCCCTTCTTTAGTGGAAAGATTATTGCGCTTTTGAGAGTTTGTCAAATTTCGCTGTTGTCTTAAATTTTCCGCATCGTTTAACGGATTAATGTGCATCCTTATCTATTTCCTTTTCTTGTTTTGTTCTTTGAAAAAGTTTGTTTATAAATGTTTTGAGTTCAAAAGTTCGTTTTGCTTCTTCAATTTTTTTATCTTCATCATCAGTTTCTGTTACACCAAAAAAGAAAAATAATGACTTCAGTTTTTTCTTAGTTTCTTTTAAGAATTTAGAAACTTTTTCACCAATCGCTGCTTTTAATTCACCATAAATCGCTGTTAATTTATCTGAAATATCCGCAAATTTTTGAGAGATAGCTTGAGCAATATTTGTAATTACAGTTGGAATATTTTGAACAATATTCAAAACACTGCCAACTATACCAATTAATACAAAATTTACAGGTTTTGCAACCAAATCAGGCATTGTTTCTCTTATTGCAGCAGCCAAATCCATCAATCTTTGATGAGTATTTGAAATGTTTTTTTGAAAATCGGCTAATGCTTGAAGATGACTTTGTTGTGCAGCTTGCGCTTGTGCCCTTGCCTGTTTTTGCGCCCTTATCATTGCACCAATAGCAGCACACTGATTATATGTCATTTCTCCAACATTACGCGGAATATCACGTTTTGTTGTAGAATTTCCACCTGCCATTCCACTGCAAATCGGACACGCACCTTGTGGCAATCCGTGTGGACAAGAACCAGCAGCTTTTACACTATGAGAATGTACGGCAGACGAGCCTAATGACATTAAAAAATCCTCTTTATCTTCGCAATATTTTAAAGAGGACACACAAAAACCTTTCCACTCATCCGAACTGCACGCAGATGATGATATTTTTGAGCATTCCGACTTTTACGGCTGCGGCGACAGTTGAAGATATTCACTTCATTTCCTCTTTGCTTTGATAGTAATTTAAGCAAGCAAACATGTCAAATCGGATAGCACCTTTGACTAACTTTTGTTACAGGTTAAATTCTTTTATAAACTCATTTACCCATTTGATTAAATTCGGAATTTCATAAGGTTTTGGCAAATACAAATCCGCACCTGTATTTAATACCAATTCTTTGTCATGAATAATTGATGTAACAATAATTTTTGAATTTTTGTAAGGTTCTTCCTGTTTCAATTTGTAGCACAAATTCAAACCATTTTTCTTTTCCAAATCCCCTGCATCAATGATTATCAAAGCAGGAATTTCATTTTTTTCAGGAATTTTGTATTCGTTTACAACAGTTGTCTTATAGCCTTGGAGCTTCAATATTGTATTAAGTAAAATACTCAAAGCTTCATCCGTTTCAAAAATAAGAATCTTGTTATTGTATTCTCGTTCCTGAATTGAATCAGTACCAGAAATTTGCGGACGTTCCATCAAGTAATTTGAACGGTTCGGATTATCTGCAAGTCGATGAATTTCAAGCAAAGTATTAATAACCTGTGCGCTATCTTTATATTTAGTAACTTCATTTGTCACAACACTAATTGTTGAGTGAACAAAATTGGCTCTACGTCCAGCGTATTCATCCCCTTGGAGAATCATATAACCTCTATCCAAATCATGTTCTGCATAAAACTTACCTGCAACAGAATCAAACGCAAAAATCAAAAATCTTGCAAGGCGTTCTGCTTTTATAGCATCTGTAATTACCAAAAAAGTATTTTCAGAAAGTTCACCCATATAATCATTTTCATTCAATGATGCTTGAATAATTGCACAATACGTTTGGAGCAATTTGTCAGACGCCAATTGAGTATATGCCTGTTTATAACTTTCAAAATTTTCAATACTTATATATAACGCTGCCCATTTTTTATCCTCAGACAGCAATCTTTTTATTGCACGCATTGAATAATTTTTGTTTGGCAACATGTGTTTTAAATCAAGATTTGACTCAAATTCTCGCCTCAAATGTGCCAACATTCTCACCTTAAATTCTTCTGAATTAACAGGCTCAGACAAAAAATCATCCGCACCGCTTTCTATAACCTTGATACGGTCATTAAAATCCGCAGATTTTGACATTGCAACGATAATTGGGCGCATATCATAAGTCAATGCTCGAACTTGTTTGCAAAAATCAGATAAATCATCATCAAAACTATCCGAAATTATTATCAAATCAGGTTCTTTGTCCTGAATTAATTTAATTGAAGTAATCAAATCTTTGGAAATAATTACATCATTTGATTCAGATTCCAAAATCTTTTTATATTTTGTAGATAATTCCAACCTCTTATCAATGATTAAAGTTACTGACTGCATTTTATCCTCGCTTGTTCTTCAATTGTTCTTATTGGAAAAGATACGGTAAACGTAATTGTCGCAAGATTCGACCCATCATTTTTCGGATTTGATTCGACGGTAATCTTGCCATCCATCTTTTCCACCAAACTTTTTGTTATATATAAACCGAGCCCACTGCCTTGAACTTTTCGAGTCAACGGATTATCTATACGCGAAAATTTGGTAAAAATCTTATCGTAATCTGATGCTTCAATACCAATTCCAACATTTGAAATTCTTATTCTTACAGAATTGTCCAAAACACTGGTATCAATCCTTGTAACATTATCACCTGATGAATATTTTGCACTGTTTTCTATTAAATTGGTCATAATTTGTTGAAATTTGTCTCGGTCAACAAAAATATTCGGTAAATGATTTTCGTAATTAAACTCGAAATTTTGGTTCGGATATTGCGATTTAACAACAGAAATTATTTGTTCCACCGGCATTTTTATATTCATTTCGTTGTAGACTATTTTATTACTATTTTGCAATTTTGTCACTGATAACATATTCTCCACAAGGTGAATAAGTCTGTTTGACTGCTCCTCTATTATTTTAATAAATTTCTTTTTACTCTCGTCATCAAGTTTGTCCCAAGATGCCAACATGGTTTGCGAAAATCCACGAATTGATGTCAACGGAGTTCTCAATTCATGACTTACAGTTGATATAAAATCTTCATAATTTTGTTCAATATCTTTCATACCATTATTATAGCAGGTGAAAATTTTATAAATCAAAATAATAAAAATAAGCTTGTTTAATACAATTCTTCTGCAATTATTACAAATTTTGCAAAAGACTAATATGTTTTATTTGAGATGCTGAAACAGTCTTGGATTCTTGGCGGCTCGACCGGCTCAACGCAGCTCTCGCCAAGACGTGCTGGGTTCACTTCGTTCACACGGCACACTTGCCAAAATCCGCAGTTCAGCATGACTAATAATCATTGAATCTACGCAATCGCATAAAACGTGACTCTACTGTATTTTGCACCTTCCTGCCCTCTTGCAAATTCCACCATTGCCCAAAGTCTGATATTGGCATATAATTCTATTATGAAGAAGTTTGATTTTTTCAATCAATACAGAGATCCGGTTATTGTGGTCAGGGATTATGAAGATGTTGTGTTTAAGAACAATACATTTTGCCATGTTTTTAAACATTTTGATGATATCCGAAAATTCGCGCACCAAATGAATTTTGACATGTGTCCGATGGACAGTGAAAATGTTGATTTGTATTCACCAATTTTTCAGGCAATTGTTTCTAAAGAAAATTTCTTCGCCAGAGTATCTTATACATCATTGAGCGGACAAGTTACTTTCTATGATATGACTGCCGTTAAACGTGGTAAATATACAATAATCTTTCTTGTCGATGTGAGTTCAGATGTCTTGTTAAAAGATAATCAGAAGGAGCAGGTCAAATATAAAAACAAACTTCAACAGTTAGAAGAGGAAAACGAAGAACTCCAAAAAATCCGACTGAAGGCACAATCTCAAGCAATTCGAATCGCACTGATTAACAAAGTCTCAAACATCATAAGAGAATCTATGGACATCTCTATGATTTTAAATTCAGCATTAAAAGAACTTGCTATCATGTTTGGCTGTTTTAAGGCATATTACGCATCTGCAGTTGAATCAGGATTCAAGATTGAAGAAACTTATGGCGAATACGACACAGCTAAAGGGACTCAAATATCTTTTGATGCCCATGCAATGAAATCTCTGGATATAAATAGAATTTCTATCAGCTACTCATTATCAGAATATGTTGAGGCAGAACCATTTAAACAATCGGTATTGCGTATTATCGTTCCTATTTTCCACATGCAAAAAATGCTTGGGGTATTGGTTTTGTTGAGTTATCAAAAGCGAGAATTAAATGAAGAACGTGAAATTCTTGATGCTGTTTCATCACAGCTTGGCAACGCAATTATCAGAGCTGAATTGTACCAAAAGAACGCCAAAAACGTCAAAGACCTGAAAGCTGCACTTGATGAACTGAAAGAAACGCAATTACAACTGATTAATTCGGAAAAAATGGCATCATTAGGTCAGTTAGTTGCAGGTGTTGCTCACGAAATCAATACCCCTGTAGCATCAATTAAATCCAATAATTCTATTATTTCAAAGCTAATCCCACAAATAGAACAAGAAGATTTAAAAGAAATGTTCACCCAAATTAATTCAATTGATTCTGAGGCAATTCAGCGAATCAGCAACATTGTCGTTTCCCTCAAAAAGTTTGTTCGGCTTGATGAATCCGAATTGCAAGAGGCAAACATAAATAAAGAACTTGATTTGACCCTTGATTTGATTAGACATGAGACAAAAAATAAAATTGAAATTATAAAAAATTATGGCAACATTCCACTTGTAAAATGCTATCCAAACATGCTTAACCAAGTATTTACAAACATTTTAGTAAATGCATGTCAAGCAATAGAAGGCAACGGAAAAATTACGATTTCAACCGAATACATAGACAAAAACCTGATTGTCAAAATCAAAGATAACGGAAAAGGAATATCAAAAGAAAACTTGAATAAAATTTTCACCGCAGGATTTACTACAAAAGGCGTAGGGGTCGGCACTGGATTGGGACTTGCCATCAGTCAGAAGATAATTGACAAACATGGTGGCAAAATCAAGGTTTTGAGCGAATTAGGTGTTGGAACAGAATTTATTATTACTATCAAAGGTGAGTAGTAAATCGTTAAGAAATATTACAAACTTGTCCTGATTATTATATAAACAGAGTTATTTTTAGAAAAACAATTATAATATTTTTTGTAATTTTGTATACAATTGAAGACTTTACATAAAAAATATGTTATAATAGTAGTACAGCATAAATAAGTGTCAGCATTACCCTTAATAGCCTGACTGACCAAACTGCAATGTAGTAGGAATTAGAAAATAATATATGAATTGTAAACAAAAATTAATATATAGATGTTAAAAAGGCAATAATTTCCAACAGAAAAACTTTATAAAAGAGTAGGTGTGAAATTATTGTATAGTGTCGGAGGAAAATAATGACAATTAGTGTGAACAGTAAGAAAAAACAAGTGAAAAAATCGTTTGATGAATTATTAACTGACTTAAGAACAAGTAATTCTGAAAAAGTTAGATATAATGCAGCTCGTATCTTGGGCGAAATGGGCGATTCAAAAGCTGTTGAACCTTTGATTGATGTTTTGAAACACGATAAAAACGGTTCAGTTAGATTGTATGCTGCTAGGGCTTTAGGCGAATTGGGCGACTCTGCTGCAACAACTCACTTGATTGAATCTTTACGTGAAGACCGTAACGTAGATGTACGTGTTCGTGCAGCTCGTGCATTAGGTCGTTTGGGTGGTGCTATTGTTGTTGAACCACTTGTTGAATCATTAAACGATGAAAACCCACAAGTTTGTATTACCGCAACAGATGCTTTGATTGAAATTGGTGATGTTGCAACAGACGCTTTGATTGCATCATTAGACCACGAAAAAGTTAATGTAAGATGTGATGCAACTAGAGCATTGGGCGAAATCGGCAATAAAAAAGCTGTTGATAAAATTATCAATATGTTGTATGACGAATGGGTAAACGTAAGAATTTACGCAGTTACATCTCTAGGAAAATTAAATGATACAAAAGCAGTTCCTGCATTGATTGATGTTATGAAAAATCGTTCAGAAAATGAATTGGTTAGAGCTGGTGCAGCTGCTGCATTAGGCGTTTTGAGAGACCAAAGAGCTTTGATGCCATTGAGAGAATTGATTATGGAAGCTGATGAACTTGGTGAACTTGAAGACACAGCTTTGAAATCATTCAAAAAAATCATGGCTGCAAATTGGCAATCAATTCCTGGTGCAACTCCTCAAAAGAAACCAGCTGGTACTTTTTAATAGGTAATAAAGTTTTAAACACACAAAACAAGCGACTCAGTAGAGTCGCTTGTTTGTTATATAACCAGATTTCGACTTAGTTTTTGTATTCATTTATATCACCTAAATTCATATAAGAAATTTAGGAATATCATAACAGAGCGCAATTAAAGACATTAGTCTATGTCTTTAAATACAAAAAGATATGGCTAGGATTTAGCCATATCTTTTTCTCTGGAATAACTTACAAACTTCAAATTCTGACTAGACCATAGCCATTTCCTTACAGAAAGGGTTACTGGAACACACCTGACTATCACCCAAGATGTCAGATTTAATCATAGCCAAATCTTGTTGCATCAATCTTCTTGGAGACCCTTCGTCCATAGAACTGTTTCTCAACAGGTATGATGGGTGGAAGATAGCCATTGCTTTATATGTTTTGCCATTAATTGTCACATCAAACCATTTTCCACGTACTTTTGAAATTTGAACTTTTTTATCATCACAAAAAGATTTCAAAGCTGTTGCACCACAGAAAATAATTGCTTTTGGATTCATAATATCAATTTGTGCGGTCAAATATCTTTCACATAAAGCTTTTTCAACTTCAGTTGGTACTCTGTTTTCAGGCGGTCTGCATTTTACAGTATTTATAATATACAAATCATCTTGTCTTGAAATTCCTGCCTCTGACAAAAATTTATCTAACAATTGACCTGCTCTGCCTACAAATGGTTTACCTGTCTCATCTTCAGTTTCTCCAGGAGCTTCACCAATAAAAACAATTTTTGCAGTCTCTGGATTTCCGTCAGAAAAAACCACATTTTTACGAGTGTTTGCCAAAACACAATCCTGACAGTTTTCACATTTTGCTTGAAGTATATCCAAACATCCCTTTTTAATCATTTATAAGCTCTCCTATTTATCGTTTCTAAAATATCCGATGTCGTATTTTCTACAATATCGTTTCAATTCTTTCATTATTATATCAGATAATAAAAATACTGCAATCAAATTAGGCACTGCAAGGAACAGAGTAAATGCATCCGACAAATTCACAACACTTTTTAAGTTCATTGCAGAACCAATTACAATAAAAATGCAATAAATTATTTGGAAAGTTCTTGTAGTTAATTTTGACTCACCAAATAAAAATGTCCAACTTTTTGTTCCATAGTATGAACCGCAAAGCATTGTAGATAGTACAAAACAAGCAGCCATAAAGGTTAATAAAATCGGAAAGAACGGACAAACTGTCGCAAAGGCTTTTGATGTAAGCTCAATCCCTTCAATCCCATTTGTATTAAGATAAGCACCGGTCACAACAATGATAAACGCAGTTGCAGCACCAACAATCACAGTATCAACAAACGGTTGCAACATTGCAATAAAGGCTTGTGCAACAGGTTTGCTTGTTCTAACAGCAGAAAAAGCAATTGGCGCTGTCCCAAGTCCTGCCTCATTTGCAAACATTGCACGTCTAAATCCCCAAAGCATACATCCCCATATTCCACCTGAAATCATTGCTTGAGGTTTGAATGCCTCTTTAATTATTAAATAAAACGTATGTGGTACATGATGAATATTAAGCAGACAAATTACAAATGCTGAAAACACGTATAGTGTACACATCACAGGAGTTACTTTTGAGGTGAATTTGCCTATAGATTTAATTCCACCAATAACCGTAATATAAGTAATAACTGCAACAATTAGTCCAAATACCCATCTTTGACCGTCAAACAACCCTGTTACATTAGTTATTTGGGTTGTAATTGCATTAATTTGGAACAAATTCCATCCACCAATCATTGCAAAGACACAGCATATTGCATAAATTTTTGCTAAATACGGTGTGAATGGTTTTATCCAAGGAGCTTTGAGTCCATTAATAATATAATACATCGGACCACCTGATGATGTTCCGTCTTTATTGATTTGTCTGAATTTTAATCCCAACAAAACTTCTGCAAACTTTAATGCCATGGAAAAAATTCCTGCAATAATCATCCAAAAAATTACCCCAGGACCACCCACAGAAACCGCCAACGCTGAACCTACAACATTTCCCATGCCTGCAGAGGCAGAAATAGTCGCAGTAAGAGCTTGGAAAGACGAAACTTCACCATGTTTTTTGCGCGTGATTATATCTTCATGTTTGTATTTTTTTGTAATCAAATTTATTGCGTGTTTAAAACCCCACAATCCAATAAAACGAGTTCTAAATGTAAAATACAAGGCAGCACACATCAATAGTACGATTAAAAATTCAATTCGCACACCGTGAATAGTTATATGTGAAAATATCAACCCTGAAATTTTATTTGCTACAGGAGATAATATGCTATCTATTTGGCTATCCAAACTCATACCCTGATTATACAATAAACATAATACTCATGCAAAAAAGAGCCTTAAACAAGGCTCTTTTGTTATTATTGGAGAACAAATATATCTCATAAAATTTACTAAATATTTGCCAATTTTTTATAGAAATCATTTGCTTGTTCAAATTTATAAGCAAAATTAAACAATCGTGATTCTTGTAATTGAGGTGCCAAGATTTGTAAACCAATTGGCATACCTGATTTGTCAAATCCGGCAGGAACGCTGATACCAGGAAGACCTGCCAAGTTACAACTGATTGTTGCTATATCTGTCAAATACATAGCCAATGGGTCAGATGATTTTGCACCAAGTTCAAATGCAGTATTTGGACAAGTTGGCGAAATCAAAACATCAACTTGCTTGAATGCTTCTTTAAATTCTTCTGTTACCAAAGCTCTCATTTGTTGAGCTTTTTTGTAATAAGCATCATAATAACCTGATGACAATGCATAAGTACCAAGCATTATACGGCGTTTAACTTCAGGCCCAAATCCTTCTGCTCTTGATTTTGTATACAATTCAAGAAGATTTTTAGCATCAGGATGTCTATAGCCATATCTAACACCATCAAATCTAGCCAAATTTGAAGAACATTCAGCAGTTGCCAAAATGTAGTAAATTCCGATTGAATATTTCAATTTTTTCAAAGAAATTTCAACAATTTCGCAACCTAATTTTTTGTATGTTTCAATAGCATGTTGCAACGCATTTTGGACTTCAGGCTCCAAACCTTCTGACATCAATTCTTTAATCACACCAACTTTTTTGCCTTTGATATCACCGTTCAAGTTTTGTGAATAATGTTCAACAGGCAAATCTAAAGATGTAGAATCTTTAGGGTCATAACCTGAAATTACTTCTAACAAATTAGCAGCATCTTCAACTGTTCTTGCAAATGGGCCAATTTGGTCTAGTGATGACGCAAATGCAATCAAACCATAACGAGATACTCTACCATAAGTAGGCTTCATACCAACAATACCGCAAAAACTTGCAGGAAGACGGATTGAACCGCCAGTATCAGAACCCAATGCCAAAGTAGCCTCGCAAGACGCAACACTGGCAGCAGAACCACCTGATGAACCTCCCGGAACTTTATTCAAATCCCAAGGATTGTGAACCTTGTTAAATGCTGAGTTTTCATTTGAAGAACCCATTGCAAATTCATCAAGGTTAGCTTTACCAACGATAGGAACTAAATTCCCTAACAATTTTTCTGTAACAGTCGCATTGAATGGAGATACAAAATTTTCCAAAATTTTTGATGATGCGGTTGTTCGAGAACCAACAAGGTTCATATTATCTTTCAACGCCAAAGGAATACCTGCTAACATTGGTAATTCTTCTCCTTTAGCAATTTTTTCATCAACTTTTTTTGCAGTTTCTACAGCAGTGTCTTTAGTCAAAGAGTTGAATGCCCCCAACTTTTCATCTAAAGCATTTATTCTTTCAAATGCCGCATTAGTAAGTTCCAAAGCGGAAACTTCTTTGTTTCTCAAGGCTTTACTTTGTTCAGCGGCTGATTTTCTTAACAGCTCTTCCATAATTTCTCCTTAAAAGCTTATTCTCAAGATGATTGTATGACAAACATGACATTCAGGCAAGTTTGGAATGTTAAAACAAAATTTAAGCCACGAGAGAACAAAGAATGTTAAATTCCCTATTTCCCCAAAGATTTAGAAATCTTGGAATGAATAACATTTGCTTGGTTTAAATATTCGGTTAATCTTTCGTAATTTTGAACCTTTTCCCCATAAGGTACATTCATATCTATCAATTCATCAACACTTTTGCTGATTTCTGAAAGCTGTTCCAACGAATCAGACAACGTGACAACAGAATTAACCTTTTTAGACACCCTTGCCAAAATTTGACGTGACACAAACTCTTGCATTTTATAAATAATCGGCATTTTTTGTTTGAAGTTTTCATGAGAAAATTTCTTATTTTCTCCTAAGACTCTGCCACCATAAACCTGTTGTTTTCTCAAAGTATCAAGCTCTTGCATAACCCTTTGGCGTTTTGCCTTTAGACTCAATGCCTCATTTTGCGTTCCATAGTTATCTGCGACCTTAATTTTTGCATCCAAATCTTTAATCACTGATTCTTTTTCTTTGATACGGTAATCAATACTCAATTCTTCACCATCAGACTCAGTGAAATTTGTTTTATTTAATATAGTTGAATCATAACCGTTTAAACGTTTGATTGGATTTGTAGCAGGCTTAGTTACAGGCTCAGCTTTTTGCGCCTGTGTTGGATCAAAATTTCCACTAAACGGATTTACAGTCGAGAAATTATATTTCTGACTAAAAATATTACCGCTTACCTGATTTTTGTTTCCACTACTGTCCATACAACCATTTTAAAACAAGAAAATAAAAATTTTTACCATTAAAAGTATGATTTTACAAAATTTTATGAGATTGTATAAACTTTTTTGTAATACATAAATGTCCCCCAAACAGTCAAAACAAGGTTTGGTAACCAAGCTGCCAAAAACGGAGTCAATGAACCGGCTTCACCAAATGACAATGAAAGCGCACGAACGACATAATATGCAAAAATAATCAATATACTGAACAAAAATCCGCGGTTGTAACGCACTCTTGGCGGAGTGATTGCCAAAGGCACACCCAATAATACAAATACAATTGTTGTAATCGGAAGTGCAATTTTATCAAATAATTCAATTGTATAAATTTGTCGGTCAGCTTGCGAAATATCAGAACTTGATAAATATTTCAAGAGTTGAGCAAAATTCTTTTCTTTAGCCAAGTTTTTATTCTCGGTTTTTGACAAATCTAACCCAAATTTCACAACAGACGTATCAAACAAAGTTGTATTCAAAACCTGCCCATCGTTAGCTACAGTATATGTTGCACCTTTTTCAAATTCCCAACCTTGAGGAGTTGTATGACCTTCTCTTGCTTGTAGAACCTGAATTGTTCCTTCTTTTGAATTATCCAAAACCGTAACATTATAAAGAGTTTTCTTCTTACTTAATCCAACATAAAAAAGTCTTTTTAAAACACCATTGTCACCGGATTCTTTAAAAACAAAGTTTTCCTTTCCATCAGGAACATGCTTTTGTTCCAGTGCCCAAAGTGCCAATTTTGTTGACTGTTGGGTCATTACAGGTACAATCTTTTCATTAATATAAAAACTTGATAATGCCATAACAATTGCAAAAATAAAAATCGGTTTTGCAATTCTATTCAGTCCAATTCCACAAGCCCTCATGACCGTAATTTCGGAAGACAAACTCAATCTGTTCAACGTCATAACAGTTGCAAGCAAAACCCCCATAGGGATTGTCATTACAATAACAGCAGGTAAATTTAGCAAAATCATAATAAATGCAACCTTAAACGGAATACCGAATTTTGCAATTTGCTTAATCAAAGTAATGAAAGTATCAGAGGCAAAAATAATCGTTGTAAAGACAAATACACCCATCAAAAACATCTCTATAACCTGTTTTAGGATATATCGGTCTAAGATTTTTGTATTGTTTAATTTCTCTTTTATACTTGCCAAAATTCTTTCAAACATAAAATAATTTTAATCTAAAAAAAAAGTTTTATCAAATTACTAATTTGATTCTTTCAAAATTAAAATTGTTTGCTTAATTTCGTCTTTCAAATACCCAAGCTGTTCGGTTATACTATTGGGATTGTAGATATACCCTGAGCCCCCATAAGCCAAGTATGGATTATATTTTTCTGCTTCGTTACGCAAAAGTGCAACAGAGCGCGCATGCATACTCAACTCCATCAACCTTTTATAAGAAACAAACTGGCTTTCCGGTTTGTTCATATATTTATCCCTAAAATAATCCGCACTTTTGTTAAAATAATAAACTTTTGCATTAAAAATTTGAACATTACTATTGTCTTCAATCAAATCATATATACTTTCAAGCATTGGAATAAATTCATTCAAGTCATTCACATACTGAGATGTTTTATCTGATTTCAGAATAATGTTTACAAATGCAGGATTATCTCGTGGAACAGGTTTCAGTTCATTTTCCGAATTAAAGTCTTTTGACGGAATTTTTTCAGGAGTAGTTTGTTTTGGTTCATCGGCCTCATATTCTCGAGTCAAATACGGCAAAGTTCCGACATAGCCTTTTCCATCAAAACTTTCAGGACGAGCAAAAACATAACAGCTAAAATTTCCAACTGCCAAAACTAATAAAAAAATTAGGGTATAAAAAAGTCTACACTCTCTCATACCCTAATTATAATAATTTTTGTGAAAAAATCATCATTTATTCGCTTTATTTATCTTCAACCCTTCCCATAGGACATGGACAAGGTCTCGGATTACCGAACGGTCTCATTTGAGGATTTGATTTATAATAATCTTTTTGATGAGCAGCTTCTTTAAAATCATTTTTTTCCAATTTTTTAATCATTGCATACTTTGCTCGTTGATCATGATTTAACGATTTTTTGAACTGTTTATTTTCCTTATTAACCAAAGATTCAATATCTTTTTTTACATTACGAACAACTTTTTTCTGATTTGCAATTTCTCTATCAGTCGCGCCAGCTTGTTTCAATACTTTAACTTTGTAACTTTCCTTAATCAATTCATTAAATTTGGCATCATATAATGATGAATTTTCATTTATCATATTTTCGCGTAATTTAATTTGTTCATCTGTCAAATTCAAAGCATTGTATACAGTTGCACGTTCTTGTTGAATAGTTTTCATATATTTTTTGTAGCGTAAAGCCTCCTTTGGATAATTGCACTCTTTTTGACAAGCACATTGGTCTTTTTTAATCGGACAAGACTCTGCAAAGGCAACATTTGTTCCTACTAAAAGCAACCCTAAACAAATTAGTAAAAATTTCTTCATTTCATCTCTCCTTATATTTTTCTTGATTTTGCCATCAAAATAAAAATTTTTCAAATACCTGATATTTGTAGTAAAATCAATGTATGGAAGATATTAATCTAAGAAATTATGCATATTTAGGAGATGCCGTTTGGGAATTATACATCCGCGAAAAAACAATTCTGCAAACGAATAATGCAAAAAAACTGCACCAAATAACAACTAATCTTGTCAAAACATCCACACAATATGAACTTTTACATATTTTAGAACCTGCTTTGACAGAAGAAGAACTTGAACTCACAAGACGCGCACGCAATTTACCTATTCCGGTCGGAAGACGTAGTATTCAACACGAATACCGATGTGCTACAGCATTTGAGGCACTAATAGGTTGGTGGCACTTGAACAATAAAGAAAGACTGGCAGAAATTTTCACATTGTTAGAAAAAAATGACAATATAAGATTTTGAAATTTAAAAGCTGAAAGAGGGCATGAAGGCTGGAGGGCGGGCTTTTTAATGTCATTTAGAGTAAGTCGACATTGCCATACTGACAATAATGTCATTCTAAAAGCTTAGAAAATTTGTGCGAAAAATGAGCACATAAATTTCTTGCTATTCAGAATCTATCAATGTTGATTTTATTGTCTGATTGTTCTAGCCAACAAAATTTACAGTCGGGCTAGTGAGCCCAACCTACTTTTATAATTATCACCTTGAACAATCGTACACATAAATTACGTCATTCCGAATTTGTTTCAGCATCTCATGATAAAACATATTAGTCATATATAAAATTTGCAATATTTGAGACCCTGAAACAAGTTCAGGGTGACATAGACCTAAGCATCTCAAGACATTCTTAACACCGCACAAAAAGACCTCTTAGTTAAGAGGTCTTTTTATCTCGAGTTTATATCAATATTGCCAACTTTAATTAATCTTCTTTTTTGTCCATTGCATATACATATTTAGCTCTTAATTCTTTATCGTTGATTGCATCAACTTTAAAATCAACATAATGATCATCAGTTGAATACTTGCCAATCAAGTTGTGTAAAAGAATTGAATTTGCTCCCAAGTAGCCTTTTGCAACTTTACCTGTTTCAGCAAAATCAGTTGAGCCTTTTCTTCTTGCTACATTTAAAGTATCACCGTTAGTTTGGATAAATGCCCTTGATTTCAATTTGCAATCAAAGATTGAACCATTTTTATCACCAAATTCGTTTTCATATTCTTCAACAAAAAGACCTTTTGGAGAATTTAGAACTGTTCCATCTTCTTTTGTAATTGTAAAGTTTCCAGAAGGTACTCTGAATACACGTTTTCCAAATGCCTCGTGATTACCTTTATAATCTTTAATCTCAGTGTCATAAACAAGAATATTTTTAGATGATTCTAAAACGTTCATATCACCGATTTCTTTTGTTCCGTATTCCCATTCTCTTGTACCTTCGTAGTGAATGATATTTCTTGCTGATAATGAATCATTTTTATCACCATCAGTACCGTCAATATCCCAATTTTGCATATTATTATACAATGTATCTAGTGGAATTGGTCTATCCCAAGCATACCACCATTTGATAATTGTATCAGATGGGTGATTACATTTTGTTGAATCTACATAGTGTCCAACACCAGCCCAAGCGTTAGCTTCAGCTCTTACATAACCATAATCTTCTCTATCGCAACCTGTTACAACAGAACTTGCAGGAACTAAAAACATCATCGCAATACCTGCATTACGCATAGCTTTCATCATATTATTATTGCGATTATAATCTTCTTCACCTGCAAATGCTACGTTTTTGCTTTGCACAGATTTATTATTCAAAGGTTGCACCTTTGAACCACGAACATCATAACTTGATATTGAATTAACTTGCATGTGTGCCTCCTGAATTTTCCATGTTCATTTTAAATCCAAACATAAATTAACTTGCTAGTATTTACAAAAATTTTACGTAATAAAAACCTCAAAGCAAGATATAACAGGCATTTAGCACATATAACAAATATACAAATCTTTACAATACTATGATTGAGCCAATTTTTCACGAACAAGTTTTTCAACTTCAGCCAAAATCTCAGGATTTTGTTCCAAAAATTCCTTAGCCTTTTCTCTGCCCTGTCCTAGTTTTTCTTCATTATAGCTAAACCATGCTCCGGCTTTTTTAACAATATCTAAATTTACAGCAACATCCAAGATATTACCGATTTTAGAAATACCCTTACCAAAAATAATATCAAATTCAGCAGTTCTGAATGGAGGTGCAACCTTGTTTTTCAAAACTCTTACTCTTACGTGGTTACCAATTTCACCTTCATCACCTTTAAGAGTTTCAGTACGTTTGATTTCCATACGAACAGATGCATAATATTTCAAAGCATTACCACCTGTTGTAGTTTCAGGGTTACCATACATAACACCGATTTTCATTCTTAATTGGTTAATAAAAATAACAGTAGTATTTGTCTTACCAATGATACCTGTAAGTTTTCTCAAAGCTTTTGACATCAAACGTGCTTGAAGTCCCATCTGTTGGTCTTCCATAGAACCTTCAATTTCAGCTTTTGGAACAAGAGCCGCAACAGAGTCAACAACAACAATATCAACAGCACCGGAACGAACCAATTCTTCTGTAATATCAAGAGCCTGTTCCCCTGTATCTGGTTGGGAAATTAATAAATCATCAACTTGAACACCCAAATTTCTTGCATATTCAGGGTCTAAAGCGTGCTCAGCATCAACAAATGCTGCAATTCCGCCTTTCTTCTGACATTCTGCAACAATGTGTTGAGCCAATGTTGTTTTACCTGATGATTCAGGACCGTATATCTCAATGATACGTCCACGCGGAATACCACCGATTCCAAGCGCAACATCAAGAGACAACGCTCCGGTAGGGATAGCATCAACATTGACAGTGGCTTTATCACCAAGCTTCATAATTGAACCTTTACCAAAATCTTTTTCAATTTTTTCAATAGCCAACTTTAGCGCTTTATTTCTTTCTTCGCTAACATTTACAGCCGGTGTTTCTTTCACTGCCATTTTTTATTTCCTCTTATTCCCAAACGTAAACTTCTTTTTTCTTATAAAAACCTAAAGCAACAGGCTTGTAGCTATTTAATTCGTTTTTCAATTGGTAAACTTCTTTATTTAAGTCTACAATTTTTTGTTTCAAAGTTTCGTTATCAGTTTTGCAACGAATCAATTCAACAACAACATCATCCATGCCTTCAAGTTTTTCATCAATAACTTTAGCAATTTTGTTGCTCAATTTAACTTCTAATTCTTGCAAAGTATTTAAAATACTTCTAACAGCTGCACTATTATTTTGAGCTCCTGTTGCACCTACCATTGCCGGTACTCTTGAAGTTACAGGATTTGTAACAACACCTTTAACTTGAGCTTGAATTTTTCTTAGATTTTTTACTTCATCATAAGAAAAATACGTATGACCTTTAGCATTTTTTCTAGGTCTGATTGCAGCTTTTTTGCATAAATCTACAATTTCTTTGTTGTCCGCTTTTAAAATAGTTCTAACTTCTTGCGGTGTCAAAGTTCTCTCATTCAATCTGTCTTTTATCATTCTTGTCTATCCCTTAAAAAAACATTCCCACCTTCATTCTATTACATTCATAAATTTGTGGCAAATAATTTTCGATAATTCATGAAGAAATGTAAATATTTTTAAGGGCGAAAAAGTGTCATAAGTTCAAGGTGACGTAATTTCGCAATTCAGCATGACATTATTTTCATTTGTCCTATTAACAAGAAAATGCGGCGTAAACTTGAATAGTTCACACCGCATTATTACATATCAATAAAAATTTTAAATATTCATTGCTCTTAGAATATCCGTCAAATCAGAAGATGTCTTTTTAACTTCATCATTAGAATATTTAATCGCATTATCAGGGTCTTTCAAACCGTTACCTGTTAAAATACAAACAATTTTTGAACCTGATTTAACTTGGTCTTTAACCTTGATAAGCCCTGCAACAGATGCAGCAGATGCAGGTTCAGCTAAAACTCCTTCGCAAGATGCAATCAACTTATATGCTTTTACGATTTCTTCATCAGTTACAAAGTTAATCATTCCATTGCTTTCATCTCTTGCAGCCTCAGCAAATTTCCAACTTGCAGGGTTTCCGATACGAATTGCAGTCGCTAAAGTTTCAGGATTCATAATCCTTTCACCTTTTACAATCGCAGCAGCACCTTCAGCCTCAAATCCCATCATTTTTGGCAATGCTGGGATTTTGCCTAAGTTATGCCATTCTTTATAACCTTTCCAGTAAGCTGTGATGTTACCAGCATTACCAACAGGGATAAAGTGGTAGTCAGGTGCTCCACCCAATGCCTCACAAATTTCAAACGCACCGGTTTTTTGACCTTCAATTCGATAAGGATTTACTGAATTTACCAATGTAATAGGATATTTATCAGCAATTTCTCTAACAACCTCCAATGCTCTATCAAAATTCCCTTGAATAGCAATAATTTCAGCACCATACATCATAGCTTGAGAAAGCTTACCTAGTGCTATATAACCATCAGGGATTAAAACATAAGTTTTCAAACCGGCTTTAGCACCATAAGCAGCAGCAGATGCCGAAGTGTTACCTGTTGACGCACAAATAATTGCACCTGAACCTGATTCTTTAGCCTTTGTAACAGCCATTGTCATACCACGATCTTTGAAACTGCCTGTTGGGTTTGAACCTTCAAACTTTAAATAAATTTCGGCATCAATACCGATTTTTTTCGCCAAATTTTCAGCTTTAATCAAAGGTGTGTTACCTTCATTCAATGTCACAACAGGAGTTGAATCTGTTACCGGCAAAAACTCTCTATATTTGTTAATTAATCCTTGATAATACATAAAATCCTCTTTTCTTTATTATCTACAATTATTATTTTTCTTTAAATTCCATATCAACTGCAGGGTTTTCTTTACTCAATTCATATCCTAATGTATCCGCAAAATCTTGTGCTTTTTCACGATTTTTGATAGTCGTTTTGAATATAGGGTAAGTATACCCACTTTTATTTGTACAAGTGATTGTATATTTAAAATACTTATTCTTATGCTCTCGGACAGTTCTATATTTGCTACGACTGTATTGATATGAGTAGTGGTCAATTGCATCTAAAAAGTTCAATAAATTTTGACTTTTTTCTTCAATTCCGAATGTTTTACATTCATCAACAGATATTTGAGAAAAATTCAACAAAGCTCCACTATCTTTATAGTCTTTTATCTGACAGATTGACCCCTTACAAACAATATGAGTCATCGCTTTACTTGGCTTTATAGTTGTAAATAATGCATAACTACATAGGATTATAATAATCCATGCCCTCCAATCTAACAATAAAGCTGCGATGATATTTTCGTAATTTTTCATTATACCTGAACTCTTATCAAACTATTTACCTTTGTGATAGCAGAATCGTTATTAAATATATTTATAACATTTTGCATATCTTTTTCACGGCAAATTTCAGTAATTACAGTGATTTTTGCAGCATTATCTCCTGCAACTTCTTTCTGTACAATACTTGCCAAGCTTATATTATGATCTTCACAAGCTTTACCGATACGTCCGATTACACCAAGGCTATTTTGAGCCGTAATGGAAATATAATATTTATTTTGAGTTTCTTCAACTGGAATCATCAAAGCATTTTCGTGGTGATTACATCTCATCATCGGCAACAAATAGTCTGTTTTACCTATTTCTGATGCTATAGCCAAAATATCACCCACTACAGAACTTGCAGTAGGAAATTCTCCAGCCCCAGGTCCAGACAAAGTCACATCACCTACAGGATGACCTGAAAGGCTCACTGCATTAGTTACATAGTCAATATGAGCTAGAGTTTTTGTCTTTGGAACTAGCATTGGATGAACTCGAACATCAGCCTTGCCATCTTCACTCAATTCAGCAGATGCAATAAGTTTAATTTTATAACCCATTTCGTTTGCCGCAGCCATATCATCCGGACTGATTTTTGTAATCCCTTCACGATATACATTTTCAATTTTAATTCTTTTTCCAAACGCAATCGTTGCAAGAGTTGTAATTTTATAAGCCGCATCAAACCCTTCAACATCACCTGTTGGGTCAGCCTCTGCATACCCAAGTTCTTGCGCTTCTTTTAAAACATCAGCATAAGATGCATTTTGAACATCCATTTTTGTCAAAATGTAATTTGTTGTTCCGTTTAAAATTGCTTTGATTTTAGTAATTTTATTACCTGCAAGAATTGTTTTTATAGGCATAATCAAAGGAATACCGCCTGCAATAGCAGCTTCATACAAAACAACTTTGTTATTTTCTTCTGCAAAATTGAATAGTTCTTCACCATGTTTTGCAAGTAATTCTTTGTTCGCAGTAACAATATGCTTGCCATTTTTGATAGCAGTTTTGATTAAATCAAAAGCCGGTTCTACACCCCCAACAAGTTCTGCTACAATTTGAATTTCAGGGTCATTAACTACATCATAAGCATTATCTGTGATAATATTTTCATCCAAGCCCTCAATGTTACGTTTTTTATTCTTGTTTCTAACTGCAATCTTTGTTACTTCTACATTGTCAAAATTTTTCAGTGTCTTAAAAACACCACTACCGACTGTTCCCAGTCCAATAAGTCCGATTTTAATTTTACTATTTTCCATAGAGTAAGTATAACATAGAAAACAGGATAAGGCAAAAAGGAGGAAGGCAGGATAACAAGAGGGCAGGAAGGCAAGTTATTTTATGTTATTCCGAAGACAAAATATTTCAATAATTTAACATGTGACTTGCAAAAAAGTATTTTTGGTTTAATATAAGAGTATCAAAGTGATATAAACTAGCTAGAAAAGGAAAATAATCATGGCAAAACATTGTGAAGTATGCGGAAAAGCTCCAATTAAAGCAGCTAAATTGACTTTCTCACACAAGCAAATCGTTCATACTCAAGAACCTAATTTACAATCAGTAAAAGCTGTTGTAAATGGTACAACAAAAAGAATCAGAGTTTGTACTTCTTGCTTAAAAGCAGGTAAAGTTCAAAAAGCTATATAATTGTAGTTTTACATAGAATTAAAAACGACTCTTATTTTGAAGGGTCGTTTTTTTAATGTTCAAAATATCTAATTTCTAACAAATTTAGAATGTTAATTAATAAAAAACAGACCCTTTAGAAAAACTAAAAGGTCTGTTTTAACTTGTTATCTAAAAGAATTTAGTGTTTGTCATCTTCATTATTGAAATCAGGAGCACCAAACATACCTTCAATTTCTTCCAAAATTGCAGATGGTTTTCTTGCTTGATTTCTTTGAGCAACTGCACGTTTTCTTTCTTCTCTGTCACGTTCCTCATCAGCATTGATTAGGTGATGGAAACCTGTACCTGCAGGAATCAAACGACCGATAATAACGTTTTCTTTCAAACCTCTTAACAAGTCTTTCTTACCATCAACCGCTGCTTCGGTTAAGATTCTTGTTGTTTCTTGGAATGATGCAGCAGAGATAAAGCTTTCTGTATTCAAAGAAGCTTTTGTAATACCTAACAACATGTATTCGCAAGTTGCAGGAGCTTTACCAGCTTCTTCAGCAGCTTTATTTTCTTTTTCAAATGTCTGCATTTCAATCAATTCACCAGGCAACAAGTTAGTATCACCTGCGTCAATAATCTTAACTTTCTTAGTCATTTGACGAACAATGATTTCAATGTGCTTATCAGCAATTTCTACACCTTGAGAACGATATACACGCTGTACTTCATCTACAAGGTATTGTTGAGCAGCTTCAGGGCCACATAATCTCATAACATCATGAGGGTTCATTGGACCTGATGTCAACGGTTGACCTTTTGTAATCTTTTGTCCGTTAGAAACAATTACATTAGCATCAATTGCATATTTGATTTCAGAAGATGACCCACCATCATCAACCAAGAACAATCTTGGAAGACCGTCATCATCAATTTCAATTTTTGCAGTACCGTCATATTCTGCCAAAATAGCACAATCTTTAGGTTTTCTACCTTCTAAAAGCTCTTCTACTTTCGGAAGACCTTGAACGATATCGCCTGTTTTTTCTCTTTCAAATACCAAAGTTGCAAGCAAGTCACCTCTAAGTACCAAAGCACCAGAGTCGATTTGCAACATTGTACCAGGGCTAATCAAATAAGGACGACCATTTCTAATTGAAATTTCACCTTTGTTTACAGCAGTAACAATACCTGAAACAGGAGAAGTTTCACCAGATTCAGCCAAAACTTTGTCAGTTTTAACAAAATCGCCTTTTTTAACTACTGATTTACCTTTTACTGATACTTTTGTATTAGAACTGTCTGAGATTAACAAAAGTCTTCTTGCATCTTCTGCATCTTCTTTGTTGATTGATGCAATAGCGTCATTAACAGCAAGAACTTGAGTTTTAGCAACAGGAGTTCTTGGTTCAATAGTTTCGCCATCTTTCACCAACAATTCGGTTTGCAATGATGAAGATGTTGATGAACCTTCCATTTCACGACGAACAATCAAGTTTTCAAGTACAACGATTCTTAATTCATTATTAGAATCAAGTTCAACCATACCTTTTAAGTGAGATAGATAACCTTGCATTTGAAGAACTAAACTTGTTCTTGTGATAGTAGCACCATCAACGTTTCTAACTCTCGCACCATCTTTGTATTGAAGTTGAGTAACAGGGATGATGTCAATCAATTCATCACTTGTATTGAATTGGATTGAAACATCTTTTTGATTAACTTCCAATACTTGAACCGGTCTGATTAAGATTTGTACAGGTTGGTTAGTAATTGAATCTTCATCAAGTGATAATGATGAATCCAATTCTTCTTCCAAATCATCCAAAGGTAAATCTTCAACTGAAGAATCCATAATTGTAATAATTGAAGTTTCTTTAGCTTTGATACCGTCAGCGATTACTGTACCTTTCTTAACAACTTCACCTTCGTCAACTTTCAATTCTGAAATGTTAGACAATGTATGAACTTCACCAGGTCTGATTGTAATTTCGTGAATTACATCGTTGTATTCTTTAAATTCAACAATACCATCGATATGGCAATATACGTCTTTTACAACTTCAGTACCAGCAGTAACTGCAGTACCATTTTCTACCATTTTCAAAGTGCTGTCTTTATTAATTTGGTGAATTTCTTCAGGAATGAATACAACTTTACCAGGTTTAGTGATAATTTGGTTTTCGTCAACTTCAACATCAACGTATCTGATTTCACCTGAACTTGATACAGTGCAATCATCATCGATTAATTCGGCAATAATCATACCATTTTCAACTGTTGTATCAACTGGAGCTTTAACGATATATTTTTCACCGGTTTTATCAACTGTCCACAATTGTTCTTTCTTAGTTTGTTCAAATGTTGCATTTTCAGGTTGCAAAGATGCAATAACAATTGTCAATTCCTTACCTTGAACAATTTTCTTAATCTTTTTGCCGTCAAATTTAGCATCTTCAATAACTAAATCTTCACCAACACGAACTTCACCGCCATGTTCAGAAATTGTTAATGTCTCAGCCAATTTTTCGCCTTTAGCAACTTTTTGACCATCTTTTACCTGAACTTTAGAACCGCCAGGTAATGTATAAACATCACCACCAAGTACCCAAATAACACCTTGTTTATTTGTAGTTCTAGAAACGTTTCCTTGTCTGTCTTTCTTTTCATCAGCTTTGAAATCTTCAAATACGATTTCACCACTGATATCAGTTGTAATATCTTTTGTTGCTTTTTCTGTTAAACGAGAACTGTCACCTTGTGAAGATGGTGCGTGTTCAGCCATTTTAAAACCTTTAGCAACTTTTTGTCCATCAGTGATAAACAATGTAGCACCTGCAGGAATGTGATATTTAACTGTTCTCTTTTCACCTTTAACTTCGATATCAGCTTCATACATAGAAACTTGAACGATATCACCGTGACGAGTTCTAAGTTCTCTTGCTTTAATCTTAGAAATAACTTCACCGGCTTCACGAGCAATAATTTCTTTTTTAGCCTCTTTAACGCCAACAGCACCACCTGTGTGGAATGTTCTCATTGTCAACTGTGTACCAGGTTCACCGATTGACTGAGCAGCGATAATACCAATAGCTTCACCAATATCTACAAGCTTTTGAGTTGTCATTGCCCAACCGTAACATTTTTGACATACACCGTATTCCAAACCGCAAGTCAAACCAGAACGAACTTTAAGTTCATGTAGGTCTAAGCCTGAAATTTTCTTGATGTCATCACGGTTCATTGTTGTACCTTTAGTAACTAATACATTACCTTCAGCATCAACAATATCTTGAGCAACAGTTCTACCCAACAATCTATCAATTAGAGGAACGATGACAACATCGCCATCTGTAATTGGTTTCATGTTGATATATTTTTCTGTATGGCAATCATCAGCTCTGATGATAACATCTTGAGCAACGTCAACCAAACGTCTTGTTAAGTAACCAGAGTCAGCTGTTTTCAACGCTGTATCTACAAGACCTTTACGAGCACCGTATGATGAAATAATGTATTCAGTAACTGACAAGCCTTCTTTAAAGTTTGATTTAATAGGTAAGTCGATGATTTGACCTTGTGCGTCAGCCATCAGACCTCTCATACCAACCAACTGTGATACCTGTGACAAGTTACCACGGGCTCCGGAGAATGCCATCATATAAACCGGATTCAATTTATCAAAGTTTTCAACTACTTGTTCTGTCAACTTAGCTGTTGTTTCAGACCAAGTATCAATAACTTTTGTATATCTTTCTACTTCAGTAATTTCACCTTTTAGGTATCTGTTTGTAGATTTTTCAATTTCTTCTTCAGCCGATTTCAACAACTCTTTCTTAACAGATGGAACTGAAAGGTCAGCAATTGAAATAGTCGTACCAGAAATAGTAGCGTATTTATACCCTAAGTTTTTTAGAGCATTAGCCAAAGACGCAGCTTTAGCACCGCCGTATTCCAAATACATCTGACCTAACAATTTTTTCAATGAACCTTTGTCCATTTGTTTGTTAATGAAATCAGGTGCTTTCTTTGTATTTGTATATGTTCTTTCCATTCTAATTTTCCTTCAATTAGTTTATTTACACTGATTTTTACACTTAGGCAAGTGCTTTTCTAACTTCTTCGTTAAAAATAATTCTACCAACTGTAGTTTCAAGTCTTTGACCTTTTTCATCTCTAACGATAATTTTGTCGTGAAGTTTGATTACACCAACTTCAAGAGCAGAAATTGCATCTTGGAAATTGTAGAAGTAACCTTTTACATCTTGAGATTGGTCTTTGATAGTAGTCAAATAGTACATACCAAGTACCATATCCTGAGAAGGTGTAACGATTGGTTTACCGTTAGCAGGTGCAAGTAAGTTGTTAGTAGCTAACATTAACATTCTTGCCTCAGCTTGAGCCTCAATTGAAAGTGGAACGTGAACAGCCATTTGGTCACCATCGAAGTCGGCGTTGAATGCTGTACATGCCAATGGGTGTAATTGAATTGCACGACCTTCTACCAATTTTGGTTCAAATGCTTGAATACCTAATCTGTGAAGGGTTGGAGCACGGTTCAACATTACAGGGTGTCCGTCAATTACCTCTTCCAAGATATCCCAAACAATGTGCTCAGAACGTTCAATTTTCTTCTTAGCAGATTTAATGTTTTGAACATATCCGCGTTCAATCAATTTGTTTACAACAAATGGTTTGAAAAGTTCAATCGCCATTTCTTTTGGCAAACCACATTGGTTCAATTGAAGTGAAGGACCTACTACGATAACTGAACGACCAGAGTAGTCAACACGTTTACCAAGTAAGTTTTGTCTGAAACGACCTTGTTTACCTTCGATAATGTTAGACAATGATTTCAACGCTCTGTTGTTTGGACCAACAACAGTTCTTCCGCGTCTGCCATTATCAATCAAAGCATCAACTGCCTCTTGCAACATTCTCTTTTCGTTTCTTACGATGATTTCAGGAGCTCCCATTTCCAACAATCTTTGTAAACGGTTGTTTCTGTTGATTACACGTCTGTACAAATCATTCAAATCTGATGTTGCAAAACGTCCACCATCTAACTGAACCATAGGTCTCAAGTCAGGAGGTGTAACAGGAAGTACATCCATAATCATCCAAGTTGGATTTGTATTTGAAGAGATTAGAGAATCTAACAATCTTAATCTCTTAATTAATTTAGATTTCTTTTGAACAGAAGTTACATTTCCTGCAAGTTCGCCTCTGATTTCTTCAGCCAACTTGTGAATATCAACTTCAGATAACAAATCTTTAATAGCCTCAGCACCGATACCAACCTTTAATGTTGATTCTTCGTTTTCAGCCATATAATCTTCGTATTCTTCTTCTGTTAATAATTGAAGTTTTTTGAAATCACTGTCACCGCCATCAATTACAACATAGCTGTTGAAATAGATAACTTGTTCCAAATCTTTCAATGTCATGTCTAAAAGTAAGCCTAAATATGAAGGAATACCTTTCAAGAACCAAATGTGAGAAACAGGAGCAGCAAGTTTAATGTGTCCCATTCTGTGACGTCTAACCTTTGAATCTGTAACTTCAACACCACAACGTTCGCAGATAATACCTTTGTGTCTTACTCTTTTATATTTACCGCAATAACATTCCCAGTCCTTTGTTGGTCCGAAAATTCTTTCGCAGAACAAACCGTCTCTTTCCGGTTTTAGTGTACGATAGTTGATAGTTTCCGGTTTTGTAACTTCGCCGTGTGACCACTGAAGTATTCTTTCCGGAGAAGCTATACTAATTCGTATATAATCAAAATAATCAATGCTTGTTGACATTTTATCTCCTTTTGTCTTTCCTTTGGATAAGTTTATTTTAAGAAGTTTTGAGGGCTTGGAGGGTAATTAAAGTTTTACCCTCCTACCATCTGTTATTCTTATAAATCGCCGAAAGTAGTTGGTGTTTCAAAGAAGTTGATATTCAACAACTCAGAATCAACATCTGACAACGTACGTTTTGGAGCAGCTTTTCTCAAGTCGTCCATATCAGTCATCAAATCTACTTCCTGACCGTCTTTTTTCGCTACTGTTATGTCTAAACCAATACTTTGTAATTCTCTTACAAGTACCTTGAATGATTCAGGAATACCAGGTCTTGGGATATTGTCACCCTTAACGATTGCTTCATAAGCTCTGTTACGTCCGTTGACATCATCTGATTTAATTGTCAACATTTCTTGAAGAGTATAAGCAGCACCGTAAGCTTCCAATGCCCAAACTTCCATCTCACCGAATCTTTGACCACCGAATTGAGCTTTACCACCCAATGGTTGTTGAGTTACTAGTGAGTAAGGACCAGTACTTCTTGCGTGAATTTTATCATCAACAAGGTGAACCAATTTCAAGAAGTAAGTTAAACCAACAGCAACAGGTCTATCAAACGGTTCACCAGTTCTACCGTCAATAAGCATTACCTTACCGTCTTCGCCTACCCAGTCACATCCGGATTCTTTAATACCTCTAAGAAGTTCTGCTTTTGTTGCGATTTCTGATTGGTTTTCACCATACATTTCATCAAACGCAGGAGCTTCATAGTGGTCACCGGTCAAGTATGCAGCCAAACCTAACAATAATTCGTAAGTTTGACCAACGTTCATACGAGAAGGAACACCAAGTGGGTTCAATACGATATCCACCGGAGTACCATCAGGCAAGAATGGCATATCTTCTTTAGGTAAGATTCTTGAAACGATACCTTTGTTACCGTGACGTCCTGAAAGTTTATCACCTACTGATACTTTACGTTTTTGAGCAATATAAACTCTGATAACTGTATTTGCACCAGGTGGTAATTCATCACCTTTTTCTCTGTCAAATACTTTTACGTCGAGAACTCTACCGCCTTCGCCGTGAGGAACTCTCAAAGAGTTGTCTTTTACGTCTCTTGCTTTTTCTGCAAAGATTGCTCTCAACAATTTTTCTTCAGGTGGGTGTTCAGATTCACCTTTCGGTGTAACTTTACCTACCAAAATATCATCAGCATAAACTCTAGCACCGATACGAACAATACCACGTTCATCCAAGTGTCTTAGAGCATCTTCTGAAACATTTGGAATTTCACGAGTAATTTCTTCCGGTCCTAATTTAGTTTGTCTTGCTTCAATTTCTAATTTTTCAATGTGTAATGAAGTGAAGATATCATCGTGAACGCATCTTTCTGATAATAAGATAGCATCCTCGAAGTTATAACCTTCCCAAGGCATATAAGCAACCAAAATGTTTTTACCTAATGAAAGCTCACCACCACATGTTGATGCGCCATCGGCAATTACATCACCTGCTTTAACCTTATCACCTTCGTGAACGATAGGTTTTTGGTTAATACAAGTATCTTGGTTAGACCTTACATATTTCATTAATGTATAGATATGAGGCTTGCCGTGAGTATCGCGAATAACGATTTCTTCACCAACAACTCTTTCAACAGTACCGTCAACATCAGCAACGATAACCATACCAGAGTCTTTTGCTACACGAGATTCAAGACCTGTACCAACTCTTGGTCTTTGAGTAATCAAAAGAGGTACTGCTTGACGTTGCATGTTAGAACCCATCAATGCACGGTTAGCATCATCGTGTTCAATGAACGGAATCATTGATGTCGCAACAGAGATAATCTGAATTGGGCAAACACCAACATAGTCAATTTTTGATGCGTCACACATGATGAATTCTGAACGATATCTCGCAGGAACAACCTTATCTACAAATTTTCTGTCTTTTGTCAACTTAACGTCGGCAGGAGCACAACGGAAGTTTTCATCGGCATCGGCTGTCATATAAACAACTTCGTCAGTTACAACGCCATCTTTAACAACGAAGAACGGAGATTCTACAAAACCGTAATCGTTTACTTTAGCGTGAGTAGCTAATGAACCAATCAAACCTGCGTTTGGACCTTCCGGTGTTTCAATCGGACAAATACGTCCATAGTGAGAAGGGTGAATATCACGAACCGCGAAACCTGCACGTTCTCTTTGCAAACCACCAGGTCCTAATGCTGAAATACGTCTCTTGTGAGTCAATTCAGCAAGAGGGTTAGTTTGGTCCATGAACTGTGACAATTGAGATGAACCAAAGAACTCTTTCAATGAAGCAACTAAAGGTTTAGTGTTCAACAAGTTCAACGGAGTCAAAGTTTCTGAATCTTGAAGAGTCATTCTTTCTTTAACGATTCTTTCTATTCTTGATAGACCAACTCTGAATTGGTTTTGAAGAAGTTCACCAACTGAACGAATTCTTCTGTTACCCAAGTGGTCGATATCATCCAATTGACCTTCATCATAAGTTAAGTTGATTAAATATTCGATAGTAGAAACAATATCTTCTACAGTTAATGTTCTTTGGTTATTCGGAATATTTAAGTTCAATTTTTTATTTAATTTATAACGACCTACACGACCGATGTCATATTTCTTTTCATCAAAGAATCTTGATTCCAAGATTTGACGTCCGCCTTGAGGAGACGCAGGGTCACCAGGTCTTAATTTTTTGTACAACTCAACCAAAGCTTCGTCTGTAGTTTCTGTTGGGTCTTTTTCCAAAGTTTTTTTCAAAAATTCAAAGTGAGTGAATTTTGATTCCATTTCAGGAACTGTAATACCCATAGCTTTCAACAAAGTTGTAGCTAAGATTTTTCTGTTCTTATCAATTTTAACGTGAATTACATCGTTAGAATCTGTTTCAATTTTCAACCATGCACCTCTGTTAGGAATCATAGTTGCGTTATATAAACGTTTTCCTGTTGGAGATGGGTCACACTTGAAGTAAACACCAGGAGAACGAACAATCTGTGATACGATAACACGTTCTGCACCGTTTACAATGAATGTACCTTTGTCAGTCATTGTAGGGATATCACCGATGTAAACTTCTTGTTCTTTAATTTCACCGCTATCACGGTTTACAAGTCTAATCATAACGCGCAATTGTTTTGCATAAGTTGCGTCATGAATTCTTGCTTCTTCAACTGTATACTTTGCATTGTCGAAAGTATAGTTTGGTAAGAAGTGTAATTCCAATCTGCCTGTATAGTCTTTAATTGGAGAGAATGAAAGCAATTCTTCTTTCAAACCTTCTTTTAAAAACCATTCAAACGATTTTTTTTGCACTTCAATAAGGTCCGGTAAATCGTCCAAACGAGTATGAGGAATACCCATTGGCGTTACTCTTTTTGCATATTTTGTCTTAGACATCAATTCACCTCATTTAATAATGGTGTACGTACTATAAAAACTTATTTCTAACTTAAAGGCTGTAAACCCTCTACCGAATAATCGGTAAATAACTGCAATTTCAGGGATTGTTTAAAGTTAGTGAAATCTGCTTATAATCAAGCTTTCGTGATTTAGGCACACTTCGCCTAACTTTACTTTTGCATGTTACTCCATCTTATTACATCAATTTTAGTAGTCAAGGTAATAAGGCATGTTTTTTGGAAAATTTTTCCATTTTTCTTAATAAAATTTTACAAGTAGAAATTCCCAAGAGTAAAAGCTTGACTACTAAAGGGTTTCACCGTCAAGCCCCCTTTGCGAATAATTTATGAACATTGCATAAATAGAAGGTTTTAACGATTTTACCCAAACCATTGTATAATCAAGTTTTCGCCCTATATAGCCAAATTTTGATACGCAAATGTTTGAGTATTTTTTTATAAAAACTGGTTATAAAGAAATAAAAATTTCCCCATAACCAGTATTAAAATATTTGTAATTTAAACTTCTTAAACTTTAGCTTTTTTAGCCCAATGTTTCACAATATTCCAAGCCTTAGCGATATATTTTTGGGCATGTTCTTTTGGAATTACACCATCTTTAGCATATTTTGTAGCTAAAGCTTGAATACGATTGAATTTCTTAATCTTTTGAGCCAATGTAGAAATCGGTTGCATTGCTTTTGCTACATATTTACCTGCATTAGCCTTTGAAATAAGTCCCTTTGATGCATATTCAGCAGCATTAGCCTCTATACGATTAAGTTTTTGAACCTTGTTACCGAGTTTTGTTACAGATTTCCAAGCATTTTCAATATACTTGTCGGCATTTGCTTGAGTAATATGTCCTTCTTTCACATACTTAGTTGCTGTATCTTGAATTTTTTGGAATCGTTTTAATTGATGCGCCATAACTTCACCAAGGTCAGTTACAGGCTTATTCTTTTTCAAAACTGTTGCCAATGGCGGAGTATAAACACCCAAAGCATCATGCGCAATTACCATCCCAGGTTTCAATTCAATAGCTTCAGCACCTTTTTTGACAGCTTCTGAGGTCAAAACATGTGTCATTCCTTTTGTTGGGATAGTTACACCAATATTGGCATCTTTTACGGCATTAAATTTTGCACCTCTTTGTTTGAATTTGCCAATCAAATATTCACCAGTTTGCGCATCACGATGAGTTGCTTCCATCAAACTTGGTTCAACACTACCTGCTTGGTCTAACAATTTTGTCTTACCTTTAGCCTGTGCAGGAAGTTTCCAACGATCATCCATATATTCGATGTCTTGCAGACCGTAAGTCATTCTCAATTCGCCACGATTCATTTTGTAATCAGTACCTTTTTTACCCCAACGGTTAGGAATTTTTGTTGGCTTATTCAAAACTTCAATTTTTGTGATTAAACTTTTATCAGTTACAGGATATTTTGTTCCAACAGGAGCACCTGCGTGAAAATTCACCGCACCGTTTAGAGATTCCTTACTTCCAGGTCCAACAATACCTTTACCATATTTGTTGTAACCTTGATTTGGAACACCTTGCCATAAATAAGTTTCTGTCATAACCTTGTCCTTTCCCTACAAATTTTGTATTTTTAAAAAGACAAATTTTAAGCATGGCAACTAAAGCGTCCAAAACACGCTTATATAAATATTTTCCAGACCATTAAAATTTATCTTACAAGGATATAAAAACTTATTTTTTCATGATTTTGACACCAGGTGCCCCCATCACATCATATCATATCATATCATATCATAAAAGGCATTATAGTTGGGTTTGAGCCCATTTAAAATTCATCTTTACATTTCGTTATAATTGAACAAAGTTCCGCTTTATGATAAACTTTGTTTATGATTGATTTGACACCTTTTGAAAAAGCTCTAAATACATTAGATGAAATTATCCTCAGATATGAAAAGGAAAAACATGATAATGCAATCCGTGATGCAGTTATCCAAAGATTTGAATACACCTATTCTTTGAGCATTAAAATGCTGACAAGATTTTTGCAAAGTCAAGCAATTGATTTGCCTGACACATTAACATTTAATGAAACTATCAGAAAAGCTAATCAAATGGGGTTATTATTATCTGACCTTGAAAAATGGACAGATTACAGACAAAAAAGGAATTTAACATCTCACACCTACGAAGAAACTATTGCAAACTCTGTTGTTGGTGTGGTTTATGACTTTCAAAAAGATGCAAAATATCTTTTAAACGAATTAAAAAAACGCGTATGATTGATTTAGAAGAAAAATATATAGATTTTATAAAAAAAACCATTCGCCAATATTTGCAAGAAGGCAAAATTTATCTCTTTGGCTCAAGAACAAAAGGAACATCAAGAAAATATTCAGATATAGATATTGCACTTGATTGCCCAAATTTAAACGAGAATATATTGTTAAAAATTAAAAATGATTTTGAAAATTCAACTCTGCCTTATGAGGTAGATGTTTTGGATTTGAACAATATTTCAGAAACTTTTAAACAACATATTAAACAAGATTTGACAGAGATATAACAATAAAGGAAAAATAAAATTATGTTTTATTTTGAAGAAATTGACGGAAAAAAAGTATTAAAATCAGATTATATAAAAAAGGCGCAAGCATTTTTCACAACCAGAGAAATTTGCATTTGCGACAAAAATATTGACGCACAAAATAATTTTACTGAAATTGAACAAAATAAAAAAATAATTTGTAAGTATTTAAAAATTGGTGAAAAAAATCTAATTTCGCCAACTCAAACACATACCTCAAATATAGAATTAGCAATAGAAAACAAGATTTGTTATCCTGATACGGATGCTCTAATTTTAACAGACAAAAATCTTGGAATTTTCTTAAACTTTGCTGATTGTACTCCAATAATATTGTATGATGAAGTCCAAAATATTGGAGCAGTTGCTCACGCTGGTTGGCGTGGAACAGCAGGAAAAATTTCAGCAAAGACTGCACAAAAATTAATTAAAAATTATGGCTCGAAACCGGAAAACTTAATCGCCATAATCGGCCCTGCAATTGGATTTTGTTGTTATAACGTTGGTGAAGAAGTTTTTGAAAAATTATCCAAAACTGTCAATAATTTTGATGGACTTTCTGAAATTCGAGAAGGAAACATTTTTGTTGATTTGAAAAATATCAACAAAAGACAACTTGAAGAAATCGGCATAACAAAAATTGACGTATGCCCATATTGCACAGTACATAACAATGATGTTTTCTATTCATACAGAAATGAAAACGCAACCACATTGCGCCATAGCGCAGTTTTAAAATTAGGATAAATTATGCAAGAAATAGCTGTTGGGAAATTTTACAAACATTATAAAGGTAATTTATATAAAATCATTGCACTTGGTAAACACTCAGAAAATTTAGAAGAAATGATTGTTTATCAGTCTGTCAAAGACGGTCAAATTTGGATTCGCCCAAAAAGCATGTGGAACGAAATCATCGATAACAATGGTACATTACGTTTTACTTTGCAAAATTAACCACCTCTACAATTTTCTTATTCATAAAGATTATTGATAATTTTTATATGAATATTTGGTATCAAGAACTTGCAAAACCGCCATATACACCACCTGCAACGTATTTTCCTATTGCATGGGGAGTTTTATATTCACTGATGGCAATTGCTTTTTTCATTGTTTTAACCAAACCAAATTCAAAAAATAAATCAATAGCGATTAGTTTGTTTTTATATCAGCTAATTTTTAATTTTGCATGGAGTTATATATTTTTTAATTTTAAATCCATAAATTTGGCATTATTTGACATCATAATTTTGTTGTTATTATTGCTATTAACCATAATATATTTTTTCAAAGTTTCAAAAACTGCAGGGTGGCTTTTGATTCCATATCTTTTACAAGTAATTTTGGCAATATATCTAAATTTGGGCATCCTTATCTTAAATTGATTTATTAAGTTAGGTAAAACTTTTATTACAACGGTAGCAAAATAAAATATTGTCAGGTATTCTAAGGACAAGGAAAAAGAAGGATGTGTGTAAATGAAAAAAATTATTTTAACAGTTTTAGTAATCTTGTTTTCAACAATGTCAGTAAATGCCGCTGAATACATTTATGGAGCTGGCGGAAGGCAACCAATTGCACGTGTAAGTCGTGGGCAGGTACATTCAATACACAATTTTGGCTCAAATGCCCTATTTACACCACAAAACGCAAGCAGAGCCGGAGCAAGAAATCGAGCTATCGCGCGCGAAAAAGCCATGACAAGAGCAATTGCTAATTGCGGAAGTAGAAGAGTAGGATATGGCTATGGCAGCAGATATGGTTATGGGGCACAAGTAGCAGAGACAGCACATGTAGCACCTGTTGAAATTTCTCGTTTTGACAAAAACTACAAAATAAGTACTCCAAAATCTTACACAAAAAATGGAATTACTTATTTTAACTAGAAAAAATTAAAAAGGTGGGCAAAATCCCACCTTATTTTTTGTACAAAAATCAACTATAAAAAGAAACACCATAAATATTCCTTCAAACTCCTCAAATAATAGTGAAAATTCAAGCAACATAACCGTTTCAAAGCAAAAATTTTCACAAAAAACAAGTTTCTAAAAGATACCATAATCAACAAACAGTATAAAATATGTTTTCAAGTCCTTGTTAGAAACACAGGCTAGGAATACTGAAAGGTAGTCAGCATAGCGATACTAACTACCTTTCTTGTATATCAAGTAATTCAAACGATGTTATTTCTTAATTATTTTTATGCATCAATACCATTATTCGCATAAAATTCCTTCATATCGTTTGCTTTATTTTCTTTAATTCTAGCAGCACGCAAAGGTAGTGCGGTTAATATGCAAGCAATATACCCCATACCCGCAAGACCAGCTTTTGTAGGATTCTTCATAATTGCTTTACCAAACTTTGCCAATCCCAATTTTTTTGTTTTTTTAGCTAACAATACACCTAATGATTTAATACCTTTACCGATTGCTTTTCCAAGAATATCAGCAGGTTTTTTAAGTAAAGCAGGATTTTTACTTGCCAAAACAGCTCCTGTTGTTAGTGCTATACCGGTAGTGGTAGCTAAAACTGCATATTTTACTGCTATTTTTGTATGTTCTTTAGCCCAACGCTGAGAAACATTACCTTTTGAATTTCCATATACTGGTGCAGATGTATAAACTCCTAACATAACATTTTTCCTTTCTTTTTTAATTTTCACCTACATAATCATTAAAAATTTTTAGAAAAAATATTGCTAAACACCCACCCCATCATATCATATCATATCATAAAGGGCATTATAGTTGAGTTTGAGGCATTTAAAAATTTGTTTTTACATTTCGTTACAATTATTATTTTGTGGGTCACTTCGCCCCCACCACACTACATTTGTATTGTCATTCTGAAAGCTTAGAAAATTTTTGTGAAGTATGAACACATAATTTTCTTGCTATTCAGAATCTCTAACCGAACACCCATCTCCCTAGCCCTCAGCCATACGGCACGCAGTCCCGTTCAACTCGCATTGCTCGTTGGTTCTGCTAGTGTCCATCACAATGGGCGAGTGAACATGTCACCATAAAAACATCATTTACTTTTGTGAGTATTTAAACTCTAGATTAAGTAAAAACTCTTTTTTCTCCAAACCATCAGCATACCCAACAAGTTTTCCACTTGTACCAATTACCCTATGACACGGAATAATTATCGGAATCCTATTTTTGTTATTCGCGCCCCCGACAGCTCGAGAGGCTTTTGGCTGTCCGATTTGTTTTGCAATATCACCATAACAAACTGTCTTGCCATAAGGAATTGTCATCAAGGCATTCCAAACCTTTTTCTGAAACTCCGTACCTTCAATCAAAATTGGAACATTAAAATATTGTCTTTTTCCACTGAAATATTCAAAAAGCTGTTTTGATGTTTCTTTTATTAAAGGAGTTTCAGCCAGCTCGCAATCATATTCATCATGGTAAAAAATTCCACAAATCTTACCATCTTTTTCAGCTATCCCAATTTTGCCCAGTGGAAAATTATAAAAAAATTTTTTCATACATTTGCACCCATATTAAATATATTATATAATAATCATTATGAAAAAGATTTTATGCTACGGTGATTCTAACACGTACGGATTTATCCCAACAAATTGCGCAAGATATTCAAAAGATGAAAGATGGAGTGGGATTTTATCAAATCTGCTTGCGCCTGATTTTGAAGTTTTGGAAGAAGGGCTAAATAACAGAATGGGATTTTTCAAAAGCCCTGAAAGTATAAAACACTCTGGTGGTGAATATTTACCAATATATTTGCAAAACCACAAAGATATTGATATTTGCGTTTTGGCATTAGGCACAAACGATGCACAATTTTTCTACAATCTTGATGAAAACATCACGCGCAAAGGGTTACAAAAACTGATTGATGCACTAAAAGACGTAAATCCAAAGATGCAAATAATTATAATTCCACCTGTAAAAATTCAAAAAAATATCCTAAACGGAATTTTTTCAATGCAATTTAATCTGACATCAGTTGAACGCATAGAAAAAGTTTTTCCGATATTTAAACAAGTAGCAAAAGAAAATAATTGCAAGTATTTTGATTTTAACGAACTTGTAAAACCATCTCGAACAGATGGACTGCACTATACAAAAGAATCGCACCAAATCATAGCTCAACACCTTGCAGAATTTATCAAATTATTATAGCAAGTACAGCTTATCCTATGCAAATTTGACCTCAAGTTAGTATTACTTAGCCACTCTAAAACCCTCAAATGCAGGGCTGAATTTTACAAAATCTTGTGTATTATTTTTTTGATTTTGGCTTTCAGATTTCGCCTGATGGTCGTATCTGTATTTTGTCCAAATCCTTGAAACTGCACTCAAAGTAAAGCCCATTGCAACCAGACTGAACAAATACGGAACACCTGTTATAACAGATTTTTGTTTAATCAAATTTTCAAGTTCTAATTGAACTGTTGTGTTATTTATTTTTGCTAACTTTTCTGCAATTGCCGGCAATTCTTTGCGAGAAGGAACAGCTCCGATTACCCCATTTTTGTCTTGTTTAATCAATTCAGGAAATTTTCCTTTTTTCGCCAAAATCTTCTTAAACCCAGCATCTAAAATTGAAGAACCAAAAATTGTGTACAAAACCACAAGCGGAACTCTTGTCCAAACTTCATAAAAATCTAACTTGCCTCTATCTTTTGCGGCACTTGAATATCCAAACAAACCCGTAATACAAGTCAATGCCAATTGACCTTTACTTAGTGCAAATTTACCATTGCTGTTTTCAAAATCAAGCTTCAAATATTCTTTCAGAAATTTGTCAGTTTTTTCGGAATTAAAACCGAATTTGTGGAACAATTTTGCAAGATTTTCTCCAGGTTCAAGCAAGATATGCGAAAATCTTCTTGCTGCTTTTGACTTATGCCCAAATGCTGATAACGCTAGCCCTGAACCGATTCCTGCAGCAGACAACAAACCTGTTTTTAACAAAACTTTTTTAGAATGAGATTCCACACGATTTTGCTGTTCGGTATTTTCATTTTTTTCCTTATTCAAATTCGCTACATTATTAAAATCACTAACTTTAAAGACTTTTAAAGTAAACAAATTTTTAGCAAAACCAAGAGCATATTCTAAAGCTGGAACAGTCACACATGCCAGCACAATACCTGCTTTTGTCGTAATCAAACGTTTTTTCAAATCCTTATCAAGATTTGATTTTTTAATCTCATCAACACTTTTGGATAAATTTTTGGTAATTGAATCACCCAATTTTTTAGGTTGAGCCTTTTTAAATAAACCATTGCGGAATAAATGTTCTCCAAAAAACGGTGCAGCAAAATAAAAAATCCCTGATTCTAAAAATTCCAAAAACGTAAATTCGCTAAAATCAATAAAACTTCTTGATAATACGGCTTTAGGAAACCAGTTTGTCAAAGTACCTTGTATAAATCTTGTTGAAGATAAATTTTCCTGAGATTTTAAAAATTTATCTAAATATTTTGTACTTTTATTGCTAAATTCACTCGCTCCACCTTGAAATTGTGGTTGATTATTATTGTTATTTGTTAAATATTTTCGGTTGTTTAATTTTATGTCATTTGTTATGCTTGTTATCATTTTAAAATTTTCCTTTCATTGTGTCAGAGTTTAAATACAAAAAAGAACCGCCTAAAAAGGCGGTTCTTTTAAAATTGTTTGCTTATTTATGAACTCTAACACATTCGATTCGCACAACAATGACCGCCTAACCTTGGGCTTTGCATCATCATCATTTGCATCATCATAGTGTTGTTTCTCATTTAAAAAATCTTTCCTTCTTTAAGATTATATTATTATAATCATTTTTTATTGTCAATTATACACATTATAAAGCTTAAAATTTTTTTATTTTGCTAGTTTCTTTCCTAATTTTTATTACGCAAGACATCAAGCATTTCATACCCTTTTGCGGTGAGCCTGTAACCAACATCCATGATGCTGTATTCCCCACCGACACAATAAACAAATCCAAAGGGATATTTGGCAGAAAATGAGTCAATTAACCCCTCATCCCCCAAAACCAATATATGCCCCATAAATTTACGTTCGGCATCTTTACCTTTTATTTTCAATTTTTGCATTAGAGAATGTGAATTAATAACATAATCTTTTTCATTTTCCATAGTTAGCAAAATTTGAGCAATGAAATTTGAATCAAGTTTCATAAAATAAACCTTTTAAAATTGTGCACTATGTTAACTTATATCATTTCAACAGCATTTTGGCAAGAATAATTTTTTAAACTTCACTCTGCACTTGTTTTTTCATTGCACTATAAATTCCATAAGTCATACGGCAATCATTATCGGCTCTATGATGACCTGTTGCATCAACCTTATAATACTCTGCAACATAATCCAGTTTGTGACTTCTTGTCGGACAGTATTTGCGAGACATTGTACAAGTATCAACAAAGTCATTGCGAAACTCTCTGTTGTAGTACTTGACACTCTTGTCATAAATAAAATTGATATCGAAATTTACATTGTGTCCGACAACAACGTCATCACCAATAAAATTCAAATATTCTTCCAATATCTCTTCAATTAACGGTGCATTTTCAACCATTTCATTAGAGATTCCTGTCAATTTTGTAATAAAACCACCAATTCTTGATAAAGGTCTTACAAGCGTTGTATAAGAATCAAAAATTTCATTATCTCGAATTTTCAATGCCGAAAGTTCTATTATCTCATTTTTTGAAGCTGATAACCCTGTTGTTTCAATATCTATAACAGTATAATTGTCAGGGAAATCCATCAACTTTTGACCCTTATTTCTTGTTGCTATCGTTGCCATAAATACCCCTTTTATTTATCTATTTAATAACATAAACAAAATATTTTGAATATTCTTATTAAAAAATTCAACATTTAATCAATTTCAACAACTGAAAATGAATTGAAAGGCATTTTAAAAATCCGCTAGCAAAAAATATTTTGCTACGGTTTATAAAATAACATGGACATATCATTCACAGGCATAGAAAACATAAAAATATTACAGAAAACAAGTAAAAGATTCGGAAGTTACCTATCTTACAACAACGAAATAAAACAAGGTAACAAAATACAATCTGAAATCCACATCCATTGCGATTTGACAAATGATACCAATGGTAATGATGTTAATGACTTTTATGATGCAATAAAACGCTCTGGCGGAGATTATGCATTATATTGCATAAATTCCAAAAGCCCAAAACATGTAGAACTTTGTACAAAAGGTTTTCGAGTACAAGATGATATCGTTAAAACGTCAAATGCTCAATTCAAAATCAATGGCAAAGACATTATGCTAACAAATGACAAAGTCTTGGCTTTGTATACTTTTATGGCAAAACTTACAAGAAAAATTACACAAAAACCTGAAATGAGCGAAAGACAAAAATATTTCGCACAATTGGTAAATGACTTTGTTGACGCAGAAGCGAGAGATTATCTCGATATACCACCAATAAAGAAATAAAAATTAAGCAAATTTTGACCTGAAAAATACTTTATATAATTTATAAAGTATTTTTATAGGGGAAATATGAATATAATAACAAAAGGTCTTAGATATGTTCTTAATAAAGATGCTCATATATTAGCTCCAAAATTATCTTGGCGCACAAGTCTTGTTGGTGCAAAAAGCAGATTTTTGCTAAATAATTTAAAAGATACCATAAACCCAAATCCTATTGGCAAAAAATTTCAAACAATTATGGCAACAAATCCAACAGCACAACAAGTACAAGAAGCTTGTGATTTATTTACAAAAGCAACAGGCATAAAAATGATAATGACAAACCCAAAAGGTGCAATATCATTTTCAAACCTAGCACATACAATATTACGCGACATAAAAGACGGTAGCTTTCCTAAAGACATAAAATATATTATTTTTGGACATGGAAACGGTACAACATTAAATAATACTTGGCATGTTGCCAATGACCCTTCAGTAAAAATCTTTGATTTTATAAAAAAGAATATTCCTAAAGGTGAAAAAGTCTTAGTAGATTGCTGCGAGGAAACTCCAAAAGAATTACGCCACTTAATACCCAAATCAAAACCGGCAATAGGAAAAGTTGTAACAGAATTAGAAAGTTCATACCATACCCCTGCAAAAATTGTCAAAAGCGGTACGGATGAAATCATTGGCGGTTACGCAAACGGAATTGCAAGCTATTATATTTAATTTTACTTTATTTATCAAAAATATTTGACATATTTTGCCAAAAAGATTAATATCATATATAAACCCTAAAATAAAAAGAGAAAGCAAATTATGACAGATATTGAAAAAATTATAAAAGTAAGTTCGAACAAAACACCTGCCGATTTGGTTTTGAAAAATGCAAAACTAATCAATGTACTATCTGAAGAAATTTACGAAACAGATATTGCAATCACAGATGGAAAAATCGCAGGAATCTCCAAAGGTTACAAAGGCAAAAAAGAGATTGATTTAAAAGGCGCTTACGTTTCACCATCATTCATTGACGGTCACGTTCACCTAGAAAGTGGAATGCTTTTGCCATCTGAATTCGCGAAACTGGTTATTCCATCAGGTACAACAACAGTTGTTGCAGACCCTCACGAAATTGCTAACGTAATGGGTTTACAGGGGATAAGTTTTATCAGGGAAGCAACAAAAGATTTACCGCTTGATGTGTTCATTATGCTCCCATCCTGCGTGCCTGCAACAAAACTGGAAACTTCAGGTGTAGACTTAAATTGTTATGACTTGGCTCTTTTGATTGACGCACCTTGGGTTCTTGGAATTGCAGAAATGATGAATTTCCCTGGAGTTGTAAATTGCGATAAAGAAGTTTTAAGTAAGATTGCACTCGGTTTAGAAAAGCACAAAAGAGTAGACGGACACGCGCCAAGCCTATCAGGCAAAGACCTAAATGCTTATGTCGCATCTGGTGTAGCATCTGACCACGAATGCACAGACCCTGATGAGGCAATTGAAAAAATAAGACTTGGAATGTATATAATGATTCGTGAGGCAACAGGTGCTAGAGATTTAGAACCATTGATTCCTGTTCTAAAAAAATACAATACAAGAAAATGTATCTTTGTAACAGATGACAGACACCCAAAACACTTGAAAAAACATATTTCAGGTATGGTAAAAAAATCTGTAGAATTAGGTGTTGATCCAATTAAGGCAATTCAGATGGCAAGCCTTAACACAGCAGAATACTTCAAAATTCCAAACACAGGTGCAATAGCTCCTGGGTATAACGCAGATATTTTGGTATTTGATGATTTGAAAACTTTTGACCCTAAAATGGTATTCAAAAAAGGAAAACTCGTTGCCCAAAATGGTCAAATGACAATTGATATGACAGAATTTAAACCGCCTGAATTAAGAGGTTCAGTAAACATCAAACCGTTAAAGAAAAAAGATTTTCAAATAAAAATTCCGAAAAACAAAAATAAAATCAAGGTAATTAATGTTATTCCAAAACAATTGATTACAAAATTGTCAATTGAAGAAGTGAAAAACGAAAACGGTTACGCAGTTTCTGACACAACTAACGATATTTTAAAAATTGCGGTAATTGAACGTCACAAAGCAACAGGTAATATTGGACTCGGATTTGTTAAAGGTTTTGGATTAAAATCAGGTGCAATCGCATCCACAATTGCGCACGATAGCCACAACATGATTATTATCGGCACAAATGATGAAGATATGTATTATGCAGCAAATCAACTTGTCAAATCACAAGGTGGCAAAATTATTGTAGAAAATGGAAAAACATTATCTCAACTGGAACTTCCAATTGCCGGTCTGATTTCTAATAAACCGGCAGAAGAAGTTATGGCAAAATTACAAGAACTTGAACAAACTGCAGCTGATATCGGTTGCAAAATCAATGACCCATTCATGAGTATGGCATTCTTGTCCTTGTCAGTAATTCCGGAAATCAAAATCACAGATAAAGGACTTATTGATGTCTCTAAATTCAAAGTAACAAATCTGTTTGTATAAATAAAAGGAAACCAATAATGATATTAGTAACAGGTGGAGCAGGATATATTGGCAGCCATTGCGTAATGGCACTATTAGAGCAAAATAATGATGTTGTCATTTTTGATAATCTATCAACAGGACATATTGAAACCGTTGAAACATTGAAAAAATACGGACATGTTGAATTTCAAAAAGGTGATTTGACTAATTTTGATGATATAAATTCAGTGTTCAAAAATTATGATATTGATAAAGTTGTACACTTTGCAGCATTTTCTCAAGTTGGAGAATCTATTGTAAATCCGCAAAAATATTATATAAATAATGTTTGCGGAACAATTAATCTTTTAAGAGCAATGCTTGAAAATAATGTTAAAAAGATTGTATTTTCTTCAACTGCTGCAACTTATGGCGAACCTGTTTATATTCCAATAGATGAAAAACATCCGCAAAACCCAATCAATCCGTATGGTCAAACCAAATTAATGATTGAAAAAATTATGGATGATTATGATAAAGCTTATGGTTTAAAATCAGTAAGATTGAGATATTTTAATGTTGCAGGAGCGGACTCCAAATCACGAATTGGCGAATGGCACGACCCTGAAACACACCTTATTCCAAATATTTTAAAATCTACATTTAGTAATGGCAAAACTTTCCAAATGTTTGGAGATGATTATGACACCAAAGACGGAACTTGCGTAAGAGATTATATCAATGTTGAAGATTTAGCTCAAGCTCACCTTCTAGCTCTTAAATACTTAGATAATGGTGGAGAAACAAACTACTTTAATCTTGGAACAAATGATGGAAATACAGTTAAAGAAGTATTTTCAGCTTGTGAAAAAGTTACAGAAAAAACGATTCCGGTTGAAATTAAGCCTCGCAGAGCTGGTGACCCTGCAAGTCTTGTTGCTGATAACAGAAAAGCAAAAGAGAGTCTAAACTGGAAACCGCAACATACACTAGATGAAAGTATCGCAAGTGCTTACACTTGGGAAAAGAGTTTACAAAACCATATCTAGATATTCTTTTTGTCTTCTAACTCTGCAAATTTTGCAGCCATCGTAGGATTATTTTTCACAAGACGTTTGATACTCAAATCTTCCGCCTTGCTATTTGCCAGACGCAAGTTATTTTCAGAAGATAGTAATGCATCTTTTGTCTTTTGAAGATGGTCGATTGTTTTGTCAATTTCTTCAATCGCCTTTTGAAATTTTTCACTGGCAAGTCTGAAATTTCGTGAAAATTTGTCTTTAAACTCATTCATATCTTCTTCAAAATGAGAAATATCAATATTTTGATTTTTGATAACCGCAAGTTCTTGTTTGTACTGAAGAGCGTTCATCGCTGCATTGCGCAACAATGTAATCATCGGAATAAAAAACTGCGGACGAATGACATACATCTTAGGGAAACGATGTGACATATCTACAATTCCGGAATTATACAATTCATTATCAGGTTCAAGGAGTGAAACCAAAACCGCATATTCACAATTCTTTTCACGACGGTCTTTGTCCAGTTCTTTCAAAAAATCTTCATTCTTTTTTTTGGTGGCAGTTGTTTCCATCTCATTTTTCATCTCAAACATCACAGAAACAATTTCCACCCCATCAGGGTCATAATCCTTGTAAATATAATCTCCTTTACTACCTGTTTTTGCATCATTATCTTTTTCAAAATATGCGTTTTGAAATCCTGTTGAGCGCAATTTGTTAAACTCAATTTCGCAATGCTGTTCAAGACTTTCCCCAATCATTTTGGTAGATAATCTTGATTTAAAATCTTTGTAATGCGCAATTTCTTCATCTTTGAGCTTTAATCGCTCTTCGTATTGGTCTTTTAAAGATTGTTCTTTTAATTGACTTTCTTTTTCACTTGTTTCAATTTGCCCTGAAAGTTTCACAATATGTTTTTCTTTCTCTGCAAGTTCTTTGTCCTTTTCGCCAACAATTTTATTTACAGCAAGCTCCTTATCTTTTTCGCAAGAGTCAATTTGTGCCTTTAGTTGAGCAATTTGGGTATCTTTTTGTGCAAGTTCTTTATCTTTTTCTGCTGCAATATCACTTACAGCAAGCTTTTGTGCACTGTCTTGCGCATCAATTTTAGATTGTAGTTGAGAAATCAATATATCTTTTTGCGAAATGGTTTCATTAAACTGTTTTTCACTTTCTGCTTTTGCAAGCATGATTGCAGTTTCCTTTTCTGAGGCAAATTGAGATTCGCGCATATCTACTTCTTTTTCAAACTCTTTATCTCGAACCTGTTTTACAATAGCAGCATATCCTGACTCATCCACTTGAAAAACTTCACCGCATTTTGGACATTTAATTTCTTGCATACCCCAACTCCTTTGGACTTTTTAACTTTGTAAATTATTTTAAAAAATAAACACCCATTTTGCAATAGATTATCCAGTGTCTATGTCATTCTGAAAGCATAGAAAATTGGTGTAAAGTATAAACACCAAATTTTCTTGCTATTCAGAATCTCTAATTAAACACTTAGTAGGTCGACCTTGTCAAACCTACAAATTTCACTATTCATTATCACCTGGCACAATAAGCAAAACTACAGTCAAAATGAACCATAATAAACCAGCGAATAGATTAATAAGCGGAATACAAGAACCTCCAACACAAACAATCATTAATAAGCAGGCAATTGTCTTGGAATTCATATCATCCGTCCAGCCAATATGATACAACCTATGAGCATAAGTCAATGTATATAAATAAATTAATGAAATTGCAGCAAAACCAAATCCAAAAATCTTTATTGTTATTTTGTCAATTCCGATAAGGGCTGCAACAAATGCCAATAAGCTTACAACACACAGTACCATAATATAAATTAAAATATTACATCCTAAAAACTCTAACCTGCCAATACCATAATTTTCAGTAGAAAAAATATTATGTTTTGGTTTTTCTTCTTGTTGAACCTGATTTGCATTAAATTGTTGCATATTTACCTCCCAAATTTAACAAACCAATATTATTTAAGTATATGTATATTAAACTAACAATCAATCATTTAAATAAATGATTCAAAATGACCATTAAAACTCAAAGCCAATTTGAAAATATTTCAAGAGCTTTGCATAATTGTTCAAAATTATTGCCATATCCGATGCGCAAATATCTATCCAACTCCAAAGTTTCACCAGGAAGAATCATAACCCCTGTTTCATTCTGTAATTTTGCACAAAGTTCAACAGAAGACAATGGTGCATTATATCGCACAAATGCGGTCGTTCCACCTTTAGGTTCTACCAAATGTACCCTTGTTTCAGATTTTACCCAATCTGTCAGGATTTTTTTACCGATAGCAATTTTATCTAAATTTCGTTTAATAATTTTGTCTTTATTTTCAACAGCCAAACTTGCAAAATAATCATCCAAAATTCCTACACTAATTGTATTGTACTCTCTTTGATGATTGATTATATCAATAATATTTCGGTCAGCCGCAATCCAACCCAGACGTAAACCTGCCAGAGAAAAGACTTTTGACATACTTGATGTAGATATTCCTTTGTCATAAATATCCGCAATTGAAACAGAAAAAGGGTTTCCTTCATGATTTAAACCACGATAAACCTCGTCACATAAAATATAAGCGTTTGATTTTTTTGCAATTTCTACGATTTTATATAACATTTCATCAGGAATAACCGCCCCTGTCGGATTATTTGGGTTGTTTAAACAAATCATCTTTGTATCTGTACCAACAACTTTTTCAAGTTCATCCAAATTGGGCAACCAATTATTTTCTTCTTTTAAGAAAAACATTTCTACATCCGCACCAAAAGATTTAGGAATTGAGTAATGCTGTTGATATGTTGGAACAATTGATACAACCTTATCTTTTGGCTCGACAAAAGATAACATAACAAGGTGATTTGCGCCAATTGCACCATGGGTTATTGTTATGTTGTCTGGAGTTTGATTTGTATACATTGTTGAAATTGCTCTTTTCAATCTATTTGAGCCATGAATTGCGCCATAGTTGAGTTTTTGAGAAAAGATTTCAGACAAAATATTTTCTCTATCACCTGTAATTTCAAGTAATTCATCAATCGAAAGAGATTCTACGCAAGTATCTGCCAAATCATACACAGCATCTTTTTCATATTTGTTAAACCATTCTTCAACTTTAAATTTATCTATCTTCATAGAAATCTCCTTTGATGTTTAGTATTTATATTAATACCCCAAACAGGATGTTTTTTGTAGAGTGTAGAGGGCATAGGAGAGCAGGTGTCATTAACTGAAAATATTCGCCAAAAAGAAGCCGGCATTTTGCAATACCGGTTTAGTAAGTAAAAATATGATTAAGATTTTAAGTTAGTATGTTATAGTTTATAATTGACTGCCAGTTGCTTTATATAGTCCTATATAATTTACCAAGCAGTTGATTTTATCATTTACGACTTGTTGGTCAGTGAACAAGACATTTTCTTTCACCTGAGTCAAATCAAGTTTTGAAATTGTACCTTGATTGAATTTGTCCGTACTATAGCCAAAGTCTTCTCTTTCCAATTTCGCTTGTTTTTTAGTATCTTGATATTTTTCTTCATCAAGTTTGATTGAAACCATTGCATCGTTGATTTCTTGAATAGCTGTCAAATTTGTTTGATAATAATTATTTAAAACTCTTTCGTATTCAACTTTTTTCATCTTCAAGTTTGCAATTCTTCTTCCACCGGTAAATAACGGTAAACCAAGACCACCACCAAGGGCAGCTAAAGCATTTTTTGTACTCCAAAGACTACCGATATCACCTGATAAAAACATTGCAACTGCACCGATATTGATAGATGGTAAAAATTCCTTTTTGGCAACTTTTACATCTATACCTGCTTTTTCAACATTTTTTTCAGCTTTCAAATAATCAGGTCTGTTTGTAATTACATCAGATGAAATTTCTGTAGGGATTACTCCTGAATAACTTAATTGTTCAAAAGATGTTCTTGTAATTTTATCCGCATTATTTGGATTTTCACCAATCAAAACACAAAGTTGATTTAATAACTTTGTTCTCTGTTTTTTGTATTCTGTCAAATCAGTATTACCTGCAATATAAGCTTTATTTGCTTTCACTGTATCAGCAGTTGAAGTTAAGCCTTCTTTATTTCTTGCAAGCATCAAATTGTAAATCGTTTTTCTATCTTTTACAATTTCTTCTTGAAGTTCAATCATTTTATCAAGTTTGATGATATTCAAATATGTTGTACCAACAGCTGATGCGATTGAAATATAAGCTGCTCTTTCATCTTGCAATGTTGCTTCATATTGTTTTTTTGAAGCATTTGTTTTGTCATGATTTTTCAAGAAAAGGTCAACTTCATAACTTGCAAATGCAGGCATTGCAAAAGCCCAATCAGCACTATTATTCCCAGACATTTTTGAATATCCGGAACCCAATCCGACACCTGCCATAGGCAGTTCATTTGCAAATTGGATTTTTACAGCTTGATAATATTCATCAACAGTATTCGTAGCCATTTTCAAATCATAGTTATTTTTGATAGCTTTATCAATATATCCGTTCAAGATATCATCATTAAAATTTTTCCACCAATTATAATTAATATATTCATATTTAAACTCATCACTTTTTTCTCTTTGTTTGTGAGTTTTTGTAATAGATACTTTTTTCGGTTCGTTTGATTGATTTTTATTACCTATAGCAAAGCATGCCGCAGGAGTAATTTCTGTTAATATAAAACTTGCCAATAATAGTGTTATAATACTCTTTTTCAACGTTTTATTTCCTCTTAAAAAATATACTTGCATTTTGTATATCAGTATGATAACATAATATTGTTGCAAATGCAACACATTATTTTTACAACATAAAGAAAAATCTAAATTATATGCATAATTGTGAACATTATATTGAATCTATCTATTATCAATTGGAGCAAACTGCAAGGTATTGCAGATATTTGGGTTCTCAGATTTTCCAAAAATTGGACATGCCTGTATCTATGGATGAATTTGTCACAATGGATACAATCAGTTTGAACGATGGAATGTGTCAAAGAGAATTGGCAAAATTAATTTTGAAAGATAGAGCTAATACAGGCAGAATTTTAAATTCTTTGGAAGAAAAAGGCTATATTGAAAGATTTGTCGATACAAAGAATAATAGATTAGTCAGAAAAATGAGATTAACACCTGAAGGCAGAGAAATTACCACAAAAGTTTCTAAGGTTTTGCGCGAATATATAGAAAAATTGCCTAAAGTTCTCTCTGAAAACGATAAATTTGAAATTATGGAATCTTTGAAAAGATTTAGAGAAGGTTTAGAACAAGAAGTAGAAATGAAAATATAAAAGAGGTTATTAAATATGGAAGAACAAATTAAAGAAGAACAAAATGTTGAACAACCTAAAAAAGAAAAACCAAAAGGAATTAAAAGAACTGTAACAGGTATTGTAGTTGCAGCAGTTTTGGTTTTGGCAGGGGTTTACATTCATAACGAAATGCAATATGAATCAACTGATGATGCGTACGTTGAAACAACAACAGTAAATGTTGCTCCTCGTGTATCAGGTCAAATTGAAGACGTATTTGTAACAGATAACCAACACGTAAAAGAAGGTGATTTGGTAGCAATTATTGATGATGCGGATTACAAAATCAAGTTAGAACAAGCTGATTCAAGTTTTGAAAAAATCAAATTAGACCAACAAAATGCTAAAGCAAATCAAGCTGCAGCAGAATCTAATATTAAATTAGCTAAAAAAGATTTAGATAGATACAAAAATCTTTATGAACAAGGTGCTGTATCTAAACAAACTTACGATTCAGCAAAAGTGAACTATGATAACGCTCAAGCAGGTTTGACACAAGCAAATCAAGCCTTGTTCTCAGATAAAAGTGGAAAAACTGTTGCTGACGCAAATTTGAGAACCGCAAAAGCTGCAAAAGATAAAGCTGCACTAGATTTATCTTATACAAAAATCTATGCCCCTCAATCAGGAACAGTTTCATCAAGAAGAGTTGAAAAAGGTATGTATGTAACAGCCGGTTCTCCTCTATTTACATTAGTTCCTGAAAATGTTTGGGTAGTAGCTAACTTCAAAGAAAACCAACTGAGAGGGATGAAACCTGGTCAAGTTGTTGACATCAAAATCGACACTTATCCAAACAAAGTATTCAAAGGTAAAATTGATTCTATTCAAAGAGCATCAGGTGCAAAATCAAGCTTGTTTCCTCCTGAAAATGCAGTTGGTTCATTCGTAAAAATCGTACAAAGAATCCCTGTAAAAATTGTATTTACTGAAAATATCGACCCAAATGAATACAATATTGTTCCGGGTATGTCAGTTGTACCAAAAGTAAAAGTTAAATAAAGGGTAACATTTTAAGAGGAAAAGGAGACAAGTTCTATAATGTATTACTGAACTTATTTCCTTTTCCCTTTTATAGAGGAATTTATGTCAGAAATAGAAAATAAAGTTGCACAAGCTGACGAGGAAGAAAATAAATATTTACCTGCCAATCCTTGGATTTCGGCAGTTCCAACATTGTTAGCAGTTTTTATATACGTAATTGATGGTACTATTGCAAACGTAGCTTTGCCACACATGGCAGGGAGTTTTTCAGCTACTCGTGATGAAAGTATGTGGATTTTGACAAGTTACTTAATCGCCAGTGGTATTATTATTCCATCAGTTGACTTTTTTAGTAAATTACTTGGTAGAAAAAATTTCTACATTATAAGTATTATGATATTCACTATTGCATCACTTCTTTGCGGTATGGCAAGAAACCTTGGAGAAATGGTTGTATTCAGAGTCTTGCAAGGTGCAGGTGGTGGCGGTATCGTTCCGATATCTCAAGCTTTAATGATGGAAAGCTTTCCTAAAGAAAAACGAGGAACAGCAATGTCTGTATTTGGTATGGGCGTAATTATTGCCCCAATTGTCGGACCGGTTTTAGGTGGTTGGATTACAGATAACTGGTCTTGGCCATGGATTTTCTTTATCAACGTACCGTTTGGATGTTTGGCTGCAATTTTAGCAAGTAAAATGCTTTATAACCCACCATATTCACACCGCCAAAAAGGTGTAAAAATTGACGGTTTAGGATTTTTCTTCCTGACAATGTGGCTGTTATGTTTACAAGTATTTTTTGATAAAGGTAATAATGCCGATTGGTTCAATGCAACTTGGATTCGCTGGATATTCGGTGTATCTTGTATTTCAGGAATTTTATTTTTCGTATCACAAATTTTCAGAAAAAATACCCTCGTCGATTTGACCGTATTTAAGGACAGAAACTTTATCATTGGTACATTTATTCAGGTTGTAATGCAGGCAGTATTATACGCATCACTTGCAATTTTGCCTCAATTCTTACAAAGTATGATGGGATATACAGCATTTTTAAGCGGATACTCAATGATGCCAAGAGGCTTAGGGAGCATGACGTCGATGGTTATTTGCGCACTTATTGCCGATAAGGTAGATAAAAGAATTTTGGTATGTGTAGGATTAACGCTACTTGGCAGTGCAGGCTTGGTATTTGGGTTCTTGAACTTACAAATTGCAAGCATAAATATTATGATTCCAAACTATATTATGGGCATGGGAATGGGCTTATCTATGATTCCTATTATCAACTTGTCAATGGAAACATTGCATAACGATCAAATGACCAATGCCAGCGGATTACAAAACTTGTTCAAAAATATTGGCAGTGCGGTTGGTACTTCATTAGTTGCAACGATGTTAACAAGGTTTGCTCAAATGCATCAATATATGATGGTTGGCAAGTTGAGCGACTTGAATCCGACATTTGTTGAGCGTGTCCAAACCACAACTGCTGCTTTAGCTCAATATACACATGTTTCTGTTGCCCAACACATGGCGCAATATTCACAATACGGAACATTGATAAAACAAGCAAACTTGTGGGCTTTCATGGATTCCTTCAGAATCTTTGGTCTGCTGTGTTTCTTGTTAATTCCACTTCTGTTCTTGTTCAAAAGGCACAACGAAGTATAAAAATAAAATGATACAAAATAAATATTCAAGGTGTTAAATAGTTTATTTAACACCTTGTTCATTAAGAACTTTTAATTATATTCATATATTTAAAAAATGATAATAGTGGAGACGGTGGGAGTCGAACCCACGTCCAAAATGGATAAAAATAAGCCTCTACATGTGTAGATATTAATTTTCTCACTCAACTCAGGAAAATATCAGAACCTGACAAGTTGAGCCTAGGTTTTATTTGAGGGAAACTCTAAACCCTTGACAGTTATCTTGATACAGCTACTGCCAATCACTGCACTGCGTCTTGCATAATGGACCCATAAAATCGGCAAGCTGGACTCTATGAGTAGCTATTCGTCGAGCGATTAAGCAGCTAAAGCGTAAGCTCTAGAGAAATCAGCTTCGATTACATTATTTTTAGCATTTAATTTGTTTTGCTCGTTGATAACCGAGAACAGCGCTCGGACACGCAACCTATTTTCACCAAACATCCTGTCAAATCCAAAACGTCCCCATGAATCGTTGTTGTGCATAATAATATATTTTAATACTTATGCGCACACAATTTAATAAAATGTTTATAACTGGTGTTGTTAATGTACTGTAATTCGTATTATAATCACATTTTATCTTTTTTTCAAGTCATGACAAATTTTTATTTAGTCAAAACTTACTTGACAATCGTCTTCAATAATTTTTATCATATATTCTATTGTTTCATTTTCTTCCAAAGTTGATTTTGCAAAATTCAAGTTTTCTTCTGCGTTTACATTATCACCAAGTTTATTGAATATACATGATTTTATATAATAATAGAAACAATTTTTATCTTTTGTTAGGATAAGGCATTCTAAAGCTTTGTCATATTTTTGATTTTTATAATAAATTACCGCCATAAAACGAAGTTTATAATCAATTTCCGCAGGTGTTGTTGGTTTAAACTTTTCTAACTTTTTCAATGCAGATTTGCTATTACCTTGTAAAAAATCAATATAGGCAGTTAAAATTTGCCCAGAACCCCATTGCGGATATTTTTTGAAATTTTTTACAGCATTTTTATAATCTTTCAAATGGTAACAAACCAACCCTTTGTTGCCGTAAAAACTTCTGTCTAGTTCATTTTTGAATAATTTTTCAGCTCTTTCTGCCCACTTTAAGGCGAATTTATATTTCCCTAAATGGATTAAATCAACAATCTTATTTCTGTACGGATACCAAGAATCAAGTCCTTTTTTAATCGCTTTGTTGTAATATTTCATAGCTTCTAAGTATTTATCTAGACAGCCATAGCAATAGCCGATATGGGTGCACAAATACTCTGGAATATAACCATCTTCTTTTAGTGAAATTTCTTCTGCTTTTTTATAACAGCTGATTGCCTCTTCGTATTTCTTCTGGTCTCCCAAAATTTGACCTTTATCCATCATATATTTTGAAGCATAATATGGGTCTATTTCAATTGCATAATCTATTGATTTGAGCGCATTTTCAAAATCACCTTTTCGCCATAAACATATTGCTTTGATTGAGTCGATATTATATTTTTCATTTGGAACAAATTGAGCAAAATTGGTTACTCTATCACAATCTGAAAGGCATAGGTCATAATCACCATATTCTTTTTCAAAATTTGCTTTATTTATTAAAAGATATAGATATAATTCTTTTTCAGATGAAAATTGTTGAATTTTTTCTTCAAAATACTCATAAACTTTTTCTTTGCCAAATTTTTTATAATACAAATTTGCAATTTCTGAATAATCATCTTTTTCATAAGGATAATTTGCGAGCGCGCTTTCAAAGTCTTTTATTGCGCCATCAGTATCATTATTTTCTTTTTTCAATTGCGCACGATATTCATACATAAAAGCATTTTCAGGGTCAAGTTCAATCGCTTTATCAAGAACTTTTAAGGCTGATTTGAAATCTCTCAAAAGATTATAATAGTAATAATAGTTGAGATAAGCCTGCGCAGTCGGTTTTATTTTGATAGACTTGTTTATAGTATCTTTTATTGTTTTGTCGTATTTTTTGACAGTTTTAGAAAAAGTTTTTTCACCATACTCATCAGCCAAAATACGCAACATTATACTAAAATACAGGTCATAATATTCTTGTCTATTGGGGTTTATGGCAATTGCTTGTTTGATATTTCTTTCTGCGGCTAAAGTACTATTTGATTCATTATTTTGAGCAACGATATAAAAAATTTCATCACATTTTGGATTATCAAATAGGATTAAACTTTTAATATATAACAATAGACCATCAGAATCCGGCTCATTCATAACGCGTATTTGATTAGCGCGTTTTAACAAAGTTTGCTCATCAAATTTATCAGGGTTGGCTTTAAGTTCGGCACGAAACTCTTTTGCTTTTGCAATTTCTTCATCATCAACATTCGTATCAATGATTTTATCAAAGTAAATCAAAGCTTTTGAATAATCTGGAGAGAGTTTGTCATAATAACAAAATAAATCCGTATAAATATCATTTAAGAGTTCTTTTGGTGTTGAAGGGTCATTTAGGGCAAGTTCAAGCGCTTTTTGGAAAGATTTTAATGCAGATTTTGAACCTTTTTTATACCTTTTAACACCTTCTTCACAATAATATTTCGCATCTTTTTTCATTTTCACCAACCTCAATATATTTATTATAATAATATTTATACAAATGTAAATATTACAAAATGTAACAAAAGAGTAAAAAGATTAAAGGTTATGGACTACATTGCCGACA